>TARA_R100001594_G_scaffold83_5_pt1 | contig 16059 bp, 20 predicted proteins | sample TARA_R100001594 | Tara Oceans TARA_R100001594 (sample SAMEA2622752) | marine metagenome | biome: marine biome (ENVO:00000447); feature: marine epipelagic mixed layer (ENVO:xxxxxxxxx); material: "saline water (ENVO:00002010), including plankton (ENVO:xxxxxxxx)" | depth 150 m | reverse complement strand
ATTTGGTTTTTTATTTTTACTCATAATATATCTCCTGTTAATTTATTAAGGATAGATAACTTCCCATGAGATTTCTCCATGTGGTTAGCGTTATCTATCCCATTACCTATCACTAGGTAATTTGTTCTATTGAAGTATCTTCATCTTCCACATCTAATTCAGTATCAGTATCAGATTGATATAAACATATCTTTACTGCCTTGCCATTTACTGTCAGCAAATAAGTATGTTTTAGATACTCTACATTTCCTTTTATTACTTGCATATTAACCTCTCGTTTAATTCATTAAGGATAGATAGGTCCTTCGACTTGATTACACAATCTATTACCTATCTATCCCTTACCTATCACTAGGTAATTCATTAAGGATAAGTGTAGGCTTTGACACGCTGCGCTCAGTCAAGCTTTCGGGATATCCTTACATCTACACTCATCCCAGCAATTATTATTGCCTATGTCCATTCGAGTCTTATCATATGATTATTCTCTCAAGACAATTCTTTAAGGATAGGCAGACATTGACTAGCAGAAGTAGCATTACACAATTGCCAAGCATCGTACACCCTAGTATTTATCTACCTATCCCACAGATACTCCAGACTCAGTCAGTCTGGTAGTTTCATTTCACTTATTTCTTTGACCCATTCTGAATCTTGTTTACTCCAAAGACCTTTATTTTTCAGTAAATCAATACATTGTTTCTTTGTCATAAACTTTGAATCTAGAAAATTCATTTCATTTGCACATCTTTTTCGTAAATAATCTAGATACATTTGCTCACTTGCTTCTTGCATATCATCATGCTCATTATCCCACCATCTATTGATGATAGAGAGTAATGATTGAATGCCATCTCGATAGCCTTGATGATATGAAAGGTCACATTTAGCACCTGATTCAAGCGATGTATTCTTATGCTCGTCAGGTAGTTTAGTAAGATTATTTTCTTTGAGTTCTATTGCACGATCTCGTAATATATTTAAGACATCTAGTTTTTCAAACATGATTATTCTCCTTGTTTTCTACTAATATTCTACTACTTTTCTAAATTATAGACAACATCAATCTATCTTGTATTTCATTTCATATCATTAATATCTGTTTTCAAGATGATTGATGTTGCTATTTCTATGGTTCTATCAAGAGCCTAGAATTCATTTAGATTTGCCAACTCCCTACTCACGAATAGTTGGTGAATTTTTTTAATGAGTACGAACTTGTTCGTGCTATTTTGTAGAGATTGAAGACATAATGCCTCGTGAGAGGCACTATGTCTCGACAATATTAACTATTGTCTTTTTTTTGAGGGTACTTCTGGTCGAAGTCGCCTTGCCATGCAATGGCAATCTCTGCGACTCCAGAAGACTCGAGTTCGTCTCGCTGTATTACAGCAGTATCGAACATAGCACGAGTCTTCGTGTCATATACTACTTTCTTAGTAGTATATGGGCTTGGCTTATATGTCGCTCTCTCAGCTAAGCTGTGATTTGAACGACATATAGCGTTAGGAATTCTTTGTATCCTATTACGCCAAGCCTCGAAAAGCTTGTTTTCAGGGTCATGGATATCTTTTAGGTCTTTACCGTATAGAAATTCCATGTGCATTTTTGTTAATGTATCAAGCTTTTCAGACTGCTCTGCAGTCATTTGATTTTGTGACATGATTGTCTCCTGTGCCATGAGGCACGATAGTTAATTAAAGAATAAAAAAAATACTCTTTATGCTTGTTCGTTATCACACTTTTTTAAGGAGTTATTGAAGAATCGACACACGAACGAAGTTCGTGAATTATAAAGTGACGACAGGGATGTCGTCTCCATTTGGAAACTATTCTTCAAAACAGGAGTGCTAACCCTTAAAAAAGTATGATATCGTTTTACAAGCATAAGAGTTTTTTTTTAGCAGTTCCTGCTTTTTGGACGACAGGAAGTCGTCCTTGGCACACGACAGGAAGTCGTCAGTGTGCCAACTTTAGTAATAAAAGAGACAGCGAACTATTCTGTAGAAATTGAAGGTTCGCTGTCGCTATATATATCCTGGTCAAGCGGGGAAACGCTTGTTTAATTTAGTCGCCTCTGTTATCTTAAAATCATGGCAATTAGCAATAAAGCAAAACTACTTGTAGATACTATCGTAGCTAAAGGATGTACTATAACAGAGGCGTCAAAGCTCGCTGGATACAAAGGTGTTTCTAGCCGTGTGTCTGCCTCTAGAATGCTACATAAACCAGAAGTACAGGCATACATGATGCAACAAGTACAAAAGAAGATATCACTCGGCAGTACACGAGCTATAAACACCATTGTTAATCTATCTGCTGATGCTAACTCAGAATATGTACGACTCGAAGCTAGCAAGGATATCTTAGACCGTGCAGGATTCAAAGCACCAGAAAAGCATCAGCATCTACTTGATGGGAACTTTTCAATCTCAATTGACCTGAGCTAAGGTGGGGTTTAAAAATTCATCAACTATCTAAGTATAACCTCCTCCCCACACAATATTTCCTCAAAAAGTACTTCACAATCCTCTATACAACATGATATAAAGAGAGAGAGGATATTAAGGCTCTTTTAAAAAATTTACTTAGAGAGTATAGAGTTAGAGAGTATAGAAAGAAAAAGAAATGAGCTTATTAAAACATTACAAAGAAAATCCACTAGACTTAGCTTTAGATGTTGCTAGTTTTATTCCAGCAGTAAGAGGTGCAAGGATTGCCTATAAAGCTGGCAAATATGCTTTAAGATCATATAAGGCGGGTAAAATAAAAACTAGACAAACTTTACTTAGAGGTCATACCGATATGACAAGTCAAATTAATGTCCTTAAAGCTAAAGCAGCAATCAATCCTAAGTATAACTTAGCTTCAAAGAAAGCTTCAATAAAAAATTTGAATGAATACCTTAGACAATACAAAGCTAATCTACCAAAAGAAATAAAGAAATTTGATAGATCATTATTGAAAAATATTGCTAAAGATAAAACTACTCACCTTGGTAGTGCTAATTTAATAGCTGGTGTTGGGACTACTGCTTTAATACAAACTGGCGCAGACAATAGTCTGTATAATAGAATCAAAAGGAATCAATGAGTTATGCCACAAGGTAAAGGGACATATGGATCTAAGAATAGAGAAAAAATTGAAACAATTATGAGAAACTATAGATCAAACACTAACCGACTAGCTAACCTAAAAAGCAATCCTGTTGTAAAGGCAGCCATTCAAAGAGATAAAGATACTAAGACTACCAAACGTAATACAGCGATTATTGCCGCAGGACTTAGTCTTTTAATTCCTGGCGGATTCTTTAAAGGAATCGCTGGTATAGGGAGAAAAGCTATTGGTCAAGCGTTTAGGAAAGCTGGTACTTCTGGCTTAAACCTCAAATCTGCTGATACTGTAGGTAGTAGAATTAAACAAGCTCAAGCTATTGACCCCAAACTAGCTAAAGCTGACTGGGCTAGATTTGGACAGCAATTTGGAAAAGGACAGCCTGTTTATAATCAACAAGGCATTATAGTTGGCAAAGGCGGTACAACTAGTCTACTAGGTATGGGGAAAGGCGGCAGAACTCTACAAAGAGCCGTAGAACAAGGACCAGCTAAATTCTTTAGTAAACCTAGGCAACCTAAGACAGGCGTAAGACCAGCCAAAAGAACAGATGCAAAAATTAGAAAAAAATTAGGTATTCAAGAAAAATGGATGATTCAAAGATTAATAGATCAAAAAGCAGATGTCTGGAAGAAACGGTCTATGGGGAAGAAATATAATTTATGAGCATTGAGAAGAACATACAAAGAGCCAAAAAAATTATCGCTGTAGAGGATAAAGAAAAGCGATCCAACAGAAATACTCGGGTAAAAGACTACATTGAAATGAAAATGCTCAAAGGATATACCAGAGAAGAAGCGACATTCATGGCAAAAGAACTTATTGATAATCAGGGCTAGCCCATGCCATTACCTATTCTAGCAGCAATAGCACTCCAACAAGGCGTAAGATATGGAGCAAGAAAGGTTGCCGCTTATACTGGCAGAAAGCTTCTTGGACGTACTGGTCGTAAGATAGCCGATAAAACAGGCATGGCACTCAATGAATACGGACAGCCCGCTTTACATGGGTATTTCATAATAGATTCCATTAGAGAGGCACAAAAGGGCAATACGGCTGGATTAAACCTTATGTCGCTGTCAAGAATCCCAGGAGCTGGTAAAGTTTTAAGCAGACTGCCAGGACTGGGTAGAAAAACCGAACTTGGCAAAAAATTAGAAAAAGGTTATGAAAAATACGGAGGGGGTATACAAACAACTAGTAGAATGGGAGGACCTGGCATGGGATTGGATACCCACATTGCAGCAGACTTCAAGGTACTCCAAGGTACAAAAACTAAATCTGGCAAACCAACTGAAACAGCAGTATTAGTACAAAAAACAAAGGTAGATAAGAGTCGTCCTGTATTTGAGCGTGGAGGAAAAACTGGAAAACATGAACAATTTAATTATAAATACTATGAAAAAACATCAGCAAAACAAAGAAGAAGAGAGGCTGAAAGAGTAATAGAAAAGTTTGAGTACCTCCCAGGTGGTACTAAAACAGGAGGAGATTTAAAAGGATTCAATGTTATTGTAAAGAGAGATAGTAAAGGCAGACCTACCCTTTACGGTTTGAGAGAACCCGTCTATCGCTCAGGTTATAAAGAAAAAAAGACGCTTGAATCATTTGGACATGAGCGATTATCTCCAGCAGAGAGAAGAAAACAAAGCAAAAAATTGTTAGAACACGATATGTCTAAATCAGAAATGAAATATGAACCTAGACCTAGAAGAAAGCAAGATATTGCAAGAGAAGAAGCCGAAATAAGAAAACAAATGTCCCGTCATGTAGATGAAATTATTAAAAAAGGAGACCCTGTTAATAGGTTATTTGTATCAAAAACTGAAGCAGATCAGAAAGTAGCAAGGATATTTTTAGAAGAAGCTAGAAAAAAAGGTTTGAAATATTCACATGATCCTAAAGGAGCCAATAGAATAGTTGAGCAAAATCCTAAAATAGTGAAAGAAATGTTAGCTTGGTATAAAAAAGAACAGCCTCCACATATCTATCAAAATATATGGGGTTCACAAACTAAACTCAAGAAAGGAGATTGGCTTAATAGAACTGAACACGTAGCAAATAGAGACTTCGTTCTATCTCAAGAAGTAGCTCAAAGGGCTATGTATCAACAATTTAGAAGTGCTAAATCTACTGTGAAATTAGATGGGAGAAAAGTCTGGTCTAGTCCTGGAAGATCCATCTTGATTACTTCTAAAAGTGTTAGACCAAGAGTAGAAAAAATGAAAGGTCAAGACCCAACTATAACATATATACCATCAACATCTCAGATGAAAAAAGACCACCATTGGCATCAATGGATGACAAAAAAACTAGACAATCAAAGAGCAGTAACAAACGTTAAAACACGTGGTAAATACGCTAAAAGAAAAGACCCTGAAGTTACTGAAGTTAAATTAACAACTAGAATAGAAAATCAGGTCAATACCTATAAGATGAGAATTGATTCAATAAAACCAGGATATGACCCTAAAACTAAAACATTTTATTCCAACTTAAACTTACCACCTAGAGAAAAAGCAACTGGCTGGAAGGTGACTTATGGAAAAACAAGATTCATTACGAGTGATGGTAAAAAAGTTAAAATAGGACCAATGAGTCCTGCTGAGATGGGAAAAGTCGTAGAAAGAAACAAACAACTTAAGCGAAATGTAAAACAAGGCGATTTACGAAAAAGTTCTAAACTTAAAAGGGGTACTAGTGACAAAAAACTAGGAGCGCCTACAATATTTTCAAAATCTGATCCTCGTCATCCAGATAATATCCTAAAGAATCTTTTAAAGAAAAAACCTAAGAAATAATGGCTAATTCATTACTCACATACGTTAAAGAAAACCCACTAGAAGCAGCATTAACTGTAGCGAGTATACATCCAGCAGTCAGAGGAATTTCTTTGTTACACAAAGGATATAAGAGAGCAGCAAAGTTACGTCAAATATTAGCCAATAGAAAATCTATAACACTTTACAGAGGTGTTCCTTTAGGTAAAGTTCCATTAAAAGATGCTAAAGATACATTAAGATATAATAAAAATTTTGGTGGTTGGTTTACTACAGATAAAGGGCAAGCCAGATGGTATGCTAGAAAAAATTTGCCAACTGATCTACGTTATGGAGGTGGTGCTGGTAAACAATTTGTAGGTAAATTATATTCAGTAAAAGTTAGCCCACTTGAATTGAGAAAAATCAAACAAGGTAGTGCATTTTATAATGCTACATACCGTAAGTTTAGAGGCTCACATAAACGGCATGAATTTTCACAAAAGTTAGATGATAAAACTTTTTTTGGAACGGTCCCTAAATATATAAGAAAAAAAGCAACATTATTAGAAGGAGTAAAATAATGGCTCATTCTATAGAAAAACTTAGGAAGTATAACAAACCAGCTATGAAGAAACTGATAATGGCTGTCAAGATGAGCCATATGAAAGACTTACCTAAAGAAGCAATTACTGATAGAGAGGCTGAAAGAGTATTAGAATCTTTAAACCCATTAACATTGGAGAAGCTTTATAAGCTAGCAGTAGACCATGACATCATTAACCTATAAGCCAGATGGCGAGATAATTAAACAATTCATGAAAGACAATTCCTTTTTTAGGGGATTGAGGGGTCCTGTCGGATCTGGTAAATCCGTTAGCTGTTGTATTGAAATCATGAGAAGAGCATTACAACAACAAAAAGGAGAAGATGGAAAACGTAAATCTAGATGGGCTGTTATTAGAAATACCAATCCACAGCTTAAAACTACCACTATTAAGACTTGGCTAGATTGGTTTGATGAGGAAGTGTGGGGTAGATTCGCATGGTCTGTGCCGTATACCCATATGATTAAAAAAGGAGAAATAGAATTAGAAGTTATCTTTTTAGCATTAGATAGACCAGAAGATGTTAAGAAATTACTATCATTGGAGCTTACTGGCGTATGGATTAATGAGGCAAGAGAGATTCCAAAATCAATTATTGATGCCTGTACTATGAGGGTAGGTCGATACCCATCTATGAGAGAGGGTGGTCCTACTTGGTATGGCGTTATTTGTGATACAAACCCACCAGATACTGACCATTGGTGGTCAATTTTATCTGGAGAATCAATCATTCCTGATTATATAACCAAACAAGAAGCTAAAATGTTGGTTAAACCAGATACATGGAGATTTTTTAATCAACCACCAGCTATGAAAGAAGTCATGGACAAACATGGTAAATTAGATCGTTATGAAAATAATAAAAATAAAGAGAATGGCAAGAATTTAACACCAAATTACTATCAAAGTATCATTAGAGGTAAAACAAAATCATGGATTGATGTCTATGTTCTAAATAAATTAGGGCAAATTGAAGATGGAAAACCCGTTTATGAGATGTTTAGACAAGATACTCATGTGGCTAAAGGAGATATAGCAACTATGAAAGATGCCCCGATATACATAGGAATTGACTTTGGATTAACTCCAGCGTGTGTATTCGGACAAAGAGTTAGAGGTAGATGGCTCATTATTGATGAATTAGTAGCTGAAGATATGGGTATTTTACGCTTCTCAGACCTTATGAAACAGAAAATGGCAGAGTATTTACCTAGAAACTTTGTCATATTTGGTGATCCAGCTGGAGATCATAGAGCGCAAACAGACGAATCTACCCCATTTCAAATACTTAGAGGTCGTGGAATCATAGCAAGACCCTCTCCAAGTAACGATGTTATGTTGCGATTGGAAGCAGTTAATGTTACTTTGCAGAGAATGATAGATGGAGATTCTGGAATATTAGTAGATCCAAAGTGTGTAAATCTAATTAAAGGTTTTGATGGAGGATACCATTACAGAAGAATGCAAGTATCAGGGGAACGCTATGATGAGAAGCCAAACAAGAATAGGTTTTCTCATATACATGATGCTTTACAGTATATGTTATTGGGCGCTGGGGAGGGAAGAACATTGACCGTTGGTCAAAAAACTGCTAAACCTAGAGTAGCTAAAAGAGATTTTAATGTCTTTGATGTAAAACCAAAGACAGTATATGAAAGGAGGAGAAAATATGTGTAGTTTTGGAGGAGGACCTAAAGCTCCGCCACCACCACCACCACCTGATCCTCGTATTGAAGAAGAGGCAAAAGAGAAAAGAAGAAGAGAAAGAATGAAACTTCAATCTGAAACTGCTGCCTTAAAGCAAGAACAATACGAACAAAGAGTTGCTGCAGCATATGGTAGAAGAGGCAGACGGTCTCTTTTAACAGGCAGTAGAGGAGGTAGAGGTTTTGCTTTAGAACCAGGATTAATGTCTAAAACAACTCTAGGTGCATAATGCCAGTAGAAAGTATACAACAACCACAAGTTAACTATAACGAATCCCCTGTTAAGCAATTGCTTAAGAGATATGAACACGCTAAGGCTATAAAAGACCAATGGAATGGTACATTTGAAGAATGTTATGAATATGCTTTGCCACAAAGAGAGAGTTTTTATACTGAAACTCCAGGCAGAAAACGTACAGATCGTATCTTTGACGAGACAGCAGTAGTTGGAGTACAAGAATTTGCTTCCAGATTACAAGCTGGAATCGTACCCAACTATGCCAGATGGGCTGATTTTGTAGCTGGAGCAGAAATTCCTCCTGATACAGAAAAAGAAGTCAATCTTATGCTTGATGAAGTTACAGATTACATATTTGAGATTATTCAAAACTCTAATTTCTCACAAGAAGTACATGAATCATTTCTTGATATTGCATTAGGTACTGGCGTATTGCTAATAGAAGAGGGAAATGCTACTCAACCTATTGTATTTAAAGCTGTTCCACTACCTCATGTTTGTATGACATCTGGACATGATGATAAAGTCGATCATATCTTTAGAAGAAGAATGATTAAAATGTCTGAATTACCAATAGCTTATCCACAAGGTCTATTTGATGAAAAATTAATGACAGAGATTGGGAAGAATCCAGATAAAGAATGTGAAGTTATAGAAGTAGTTTATAGAAATTATTACAATACTAAAGAAGAAGAATATCAATTCTGTGCTATAACCAAAGAATTTGAACAAAAAATATATGAAGAAACATTCAAAGGTATAGGAGCAAATCCTTATATTGTTTATAGATGGAGCAAATGTGCTGGAGAAACTTACGGTAGAGGACCATTACAACTAGCCCTACCAGCCATTAAAACAGCCAATTTAGTAGTAGAATTAATATTAGAGAATGCCCAAATGGCAATCTCAGGTATGTATCAAGTAGAAGATGATGGAGTTATTAATGTGGATAATATTCAATTAATACCAGGAACCATCATACCGAAAGCAGCTGGGTCACAAGGACTGACTCCAGTAGCACCAGCAGGCAATTTTAATATATCGGATCTTGTACTCAATGATATGAGAACCAATATTAAAAAAGCCTTATATAACGATATGTTAGGGACACCTAATGAGAAAACTCCTATGAGTGCTACCGAAGTAGCTGAAAGACAAGCAGATTTATCTAGACAGATTGGTGCTGCTTTTGGTAGATTGCAATCAGAATTAGTAACACCCGTATTACAAAGAGTAGTTTATATCCTTAAAAAGCAGGGAAGAATAAAAATTCCTGTAATAAATGGGAGAGAGATCAAAATTAATTCATCAAGCCCATTAGCACAAGCACAACATCAACAAGATGTAGGCAATATAGACAGATTTTTAGCTATGATACAAGGCAGAGTAGGTCCAGAACTTACTAATATTCTAATAAAGCAGGATGAAGTTGCTAAATATGTAGCTAAAAAACTAGGTATTCCAGAAGAACTCATTCGTTCTAAGGAAGAAATGCAAGCTGCTGCACAACAAATGCAACAGATGATGCAACAACAGCAACAACAACAGGAGGAAGCGCCTCCTGAATAGGAGTTAATATGGCAGAGAAAAAGCCCGATATGCTTATAGGTTTAGATGGAATGAAGCGTAAACCACAAGATGAGGAGAACTTAAATACTTTGTTTTACAAAATGTTTAATACACCAGGCGGTTCCGAAATCTTAAAACACCTCAAATCATTAACCTTAGAAGCAGTAGCTGGACCAGAAATATCTGATTCACAGCTAAGACATTTAGAGGGACAACGTTATTTAGTAGGGTTGATCCAACGAAGAGTAAACAAAGGCGTAAGTCAAAATATGATACAGGAGAATAAAGATGGCTGAAGAACAAGCACCAGCTTCTACTGAAGAAGCACCACAACAAACCGAAGATGTTTCACGTGAAACAACTGAACAAGAAGTTATGGAAAGACCAGAGATTATTCCAGAGAAATTTTGGAATAATGAAACTGGTGAAATCAATCTAGAAGATATGGCTAAGTCTTATAATCATCTAGAGAAATTTGCTAGTGGTAAAAAAGATGAAATGAAAGACTCTATTATTGCTGAATTACAGGCAGAAGCAAGAGAAGGTCTTCCAGAGGATTCTAAAGCTTATACTCTACCCAAATTAGTAGAGGGAGTAACAGAGGAAATGGTAGAAGCTAATCCATTAACAGGATGGTGGAGAGAAAAATGCCATGAAATGGGTTTACCTCAAGAACAATTTGAAGATGGTATTAACCAATATGTTGATATGATCCAATCTGGACAAGTAAATATTGAAGAAGAAATGTCAAGATTAGGTGAAAATGCACAAGATAGGATTAATGCTGTAAATTCTTGGGCGCAATCTCAATTCCCACCAGAAGAATTTGAAACAATAGTTAATACTTTAGGAACATCTGCACAAGGTATTTCTGTTTTAGAAAGAATTATGGATATGGGAAGATCACAAATGGGAAGATCCGATACAGTAGCACAGCCTGAAAGAGAGTTAGAAATAGCTGATGTCAAAGCAATGATGAATGATAAACGTTATTTTGATTCTAGGCATAGAGATCCAGCATATGTTAAAAAGGTAGATGAAGCTTGGGCTAGACTCAATATAGCTGGCAAAGTCTAATGCTCTATGTAGAAAAAGGAACTCCAGCTCATGCTTTTGAGTTGGCGTTCAAACTACGACAATTAGATAAATATGAAATTGCTATAAACGGACATAGCCCATTAGATGCCTTAATCAATCCTTTTAGATTTACCAGAGAGGGAGTCAATACTTACACTGTCTTAAATGATGGCAATGTTTTGGCTATGTTTGGTGTTGTTTCTAAAAGAAATAATATAAAATATGGATCAGTTTGGATGTTATCTTCAGAAGAATTAGATAAATATTGGTATTATTTTACAAAAAGAACAAAAAAATGGGTCGATTATTTCTTATCAGACTATGAATATGTATCAAATTACATCACAAAAGAGCATAAAACTAACATAAAATGGTTAAAATGGTTAGGTTTTAGCTTTAAAAAGCAAAATATTATTGTCAAAGATGTAGAATTATTGTATTTTTATAAGAAGATACATAGGGTATCTAAAGATATACAGCCCATTTTAGGGGATATCGGTCCAATATGGACAACCGAGATAAGCTAAAAAAGGACAACTGTTAGTTTTAATATTAACAATTTGGAGGCTTAATATGGCTACGCAAATTTCTAATGCGTTTATTAAGCAGTTTGAAGCGGAAGTCCACATGGCTTATCAGAGGATGGGTTCCAAACTGCGAAATACTGTTAGACAAACAAACAATGTCGTAGGCAACCAAGCACGATTCCAGAAAGTTGGCAAAGGCGCAGCGTCTACTAAATCTAGACACGGTCAAGTCAATACTATGGAAGTCACACACTCTACTGTTGATGTTACATTAGCTGATTACTATGCTGCCGACTATGTCGATAGCTTAGACGAGCTAAAAACTAACATTGATGAGAGACAAGTGCTGGCAACAAGTGCAGCGGCTGCTCTAGGACGAAAGATGGACCAACTAATTATCGACATCTTTGATGCTGGTTCTAACTCTGCTAATATCGCACACGGCTCTGCTGGTTTAACACTAGCTAAAGCTTTAACTGTGTACGAAACATTTGGTGGAGCAGACGTACCAGACGATGGACAAAGATATTTTGTTGTGTCTCCTGCTGGCTGGGCTGACCTATTACAAATAGATCAATTCAGTAGAGCAGAATATGTGGGAGAAGCAGACCTACCTTATGCTGGTGGTATGACCGCTAAGCGTTGGTTAGGATTCTTGTGGTTCACACATTCGGGACTAACTGTATCGGGCAGTAACCGTGATTGTCATGCTTGGCACAGTAGTGCTGTTGGCTTGGCAACTGGTTCAGATGTCAGAACAGAAATTAACTATGTACCTGAAAAGGTCAGTAACTTGATTACATCGTACTTTAGTGCTGGAGCTGTTGAAATAGACGGCAATGGTCTAATACAATGTATAATCGCAGAATAAGGAGGATATCATGGCTTTAGATGCAAGTAACTTAAAAAAGATAGCTGGCGCTGGAAATCAGAATCTCTTCTTATACAAGAGTACTGATGCTCTTAGTACGGTTGTAGCTTCTGGGTATTTTAATAATTCCACAGATGATCTAAAACAATTTGACGTTATAATAGCTGTCTGTTCCACTGGTGGAACTGCTACTGTTGACGTTATTATTGTTAACTCTGCTACGGCAGCGACAACTGTAACTACAGCAAACGGCACATAATAGAAAGGGGAGAGTTTCCTTGTTTAGTTCTCTCCCCCACTTAAATTATGAGTGATAGTAAGTTTGACATATGTAGCAAAGCACTGGTTCTAGTAGGAGCCAACACTATTACTTCCTTTTCTGAAAGTACAACAGAGTCCAAAGTAGCTAATCAGCTATACGAATCAACATTAGAAAATATGCTAACTCGTACAAGATGGAGATTCGCATCACAACAAGCACAATTATCTCGTAATGCTTCTGCACCTACAGCCAGATGGTCTGCAAAATATGCAATTCCAACTGCTGCTTTAATAGTGCATACAGTAACTATTAATGATAATGTTATTGAATTTGATCGTTATGAATCCGATATATTATGCGATGCTTCATCATCTGATACCGTAGTAGCAGATTATACATTTCAACCATCAGAAGCTAACTTTCCACCCTATTTTAAACAGGCTTTAATCTTTGAACTAGCATCTTTGTTTGCTGGAGCAATTGCTAGAAACGATAATTTATCTACCCTTTATCAAAACAGAGCAATAACACAATTAGCTATTGCTAGAGCGCAAGATTCACAAGCTCAAACTACAAGAAAAGTAGATACAACAAGGTTTAGAAATAGGAGGAATGCGGGATCTTTAGGAACTATTAAAGCAACCGTTAGCTCATAGATGGCTATAGCAAGAGTATCACAAACAAACTTCAATAGAGGAGAGATTGACCCTAAATTAATAGGAAGAGTTAATCTTCTAACTTATGGAAATTCCTTAAAAAAAGCTAGAAATGTTATTGTAAACAACCAAGGTTCAGTAGAGAGAAGACCAGGAACTTATTTTAGAGCAGATTTAGGAGCTAGTTCTAGATTAGAATCTTTTATATTTTCAGGAGATCAGGAGTATATCTTCGCCTTTCAAAACACTGCTCTGAAGATATACTCTACTGCTGGAGTATTACTTCAGACTTTAACCTCACAGCCCTGGAATACAGCAGCTTTATTTGAATTAAATTATACCCAACAAGGGGATACTATGATTGTTGTACATAAAGATTTTATGCCTAGAATCATTACTAGAACAGGAGCAACAACCTTTACATCTGCAGCACTTACATTTGATAGTAGTCTTAATTCAGAAAAAGTATACCAGCCTTATTTTAAATTTGCAGATGATACTATTACTTTAGATATTGATTCAGTAACAAAAGATGCAACAGGAGTCACTTGTACGACTTCATCTGCATATTTTACTAGCGACCATGTAGGTACCAGAATTAGATATATGGGAGCTGAACTACTTATAACAGGATATACAAGCTCAACAGTAGTAACAGCAACACTTAAAGCAGTCCCTTTAATAGAATTAGATGAAGATCCATTTGCTACAACAGCTGGCTCTGGTGTTGTAACAGTTACCCATGTAGCTCATGGATTTTCTACAGGAGCTTCAGTAGTAATTGCTGGGACAGAATCAATTAATGACGCTGATGGAAATGGGATTGCTTATACAACCATGAATGGAACTTTTTCTGTTACTGTCGTAGATGACGATCATTGGCAATTTACTGCTGGATCAAGTGATACAGCTACTGAATCTGTAGATGGAGGAGGTGTGAGAGTTACTATATCTGGACATCCGCCTACTAGAAATTGGGACGAACAAGTCTTTTCTGCTGTAAATGGCTATCCTAAAGCTGTCTGCTTCCATGAACAAAGACTATTTTTTGCTGGTGTTGAAAACTTACCAGATGCTATCCATTCTAGTAAAACTGCTAGTTTTTATAACTTTGATGTAGGTAAATCAGAAGATGCAGATTCTGTTCAAATACAAATAGCATCAGATGAAATCAATGACATAAGACATATAAGATCAGGAAAAGTATTAGAAATATTAACAAATACATCAGAATTTTATTTAAAACCTCAAGTAGGAAAACCAATAACCCCAGCAGATATTAAAATTATAAGGCAATCAAGTAATGGAACACAGCAAAAAGCCATGCCTAGATTTTTTGATGGAGCTACATTATATATTCAGGGAAATGGTCGAACCATTAGAGAGTATTTATATAATTCAGCACTTGAAGAATTTGCATCTGCTCCCATTAGTATTGAAGCTAATCATCTAATAAGCTCGCCAACAGACAGTGCATCAGTTACGGCTCTTCCTAATAGAACAGAACAACTATATTTTCTAGTTAATGATGATGGAACTGTTGCAGTATATTCATCACAAAGAGCAGAAAAAATATTAGGATGGGTACAATGGAATACTTCTGGTACTTTTGAATCTGTTTGTGCAACTAGTGATACAATATATTTTGCAGTTCAAAGAACCATTAATAGCGCAACTGTTTATTATTTAGAACAATTATCTTCTACTGTATTTGATATACCTACAGATATGACGGTTACAAAGACTTTGTCAGCGAGCTACCAGCCCCATGGTTCCCCCCTCACAAATGGAACTACAAGTAGCTCGACTGGCTTTATTGCTGATGGGTTTACTAACGCTCCAAGCGTAGGAGAGAAATTTCAATTTGCTGGTTCAGGAACCGAATATACAATAACAGCAGCATCGGCTACCTCTACTTCTGGCGAATATAGTATTACTATCAATGCGGCTGTAAGCACTACTAATAATGTGGAGCTTAGATTTACCTATTCTAAAACATGGTCAGGATTAAACTCTGCACCAGACATGAGAGGATTAACTGTATACGGAACATCAGGATCAACAGAGGGAGGCAATATCAACTATTATGGAGATGGCACTGTTACCAGTGGCGGTGTTGTTGTTCTTGATTCTATAGCAAGTGCAATAGATATAGGAACTAATTATACCTTAGAAATCAATACTTTACCCATAGATGCTGTTATTGAACGTTCTGGAGGCAAAGCTCCTTTAACAGGGCATCCAAGAAAAATAGCAAAAGCAATTGTAGAAATATCGAATAGCTATAATCTTAAAGTAAATACTAATGATGTTATTATAACTACAGTATCGGATCTTAATAATTCAGATACGTTAGCTAGTTTTACTGGCAAAAAAGAAGTATATTTTTTAGGATATGATTTAGAGCCATCTATGGAAATAACCCAGTCAGTTCCTCTACCACTTAGAGTATTGGCAATAACATCGGAGATTTATTATTAATGTGTGATCCAGTAACAATGGGAATAGTAGCGGGAGCTGCATCAGGTGGAGCAGCTTATGCTGTTGGCGGTACAACTATTGCTGGAATGACAGTAGGTTCAGTTTCTCTTATGCAAGCCGCAACAATTGGTTTAACTGTTGGAAGCACTGTTATACAAATGGGTAGTCAATATCAATCAGCTAAATCTGAA
>TARA_R100001594_G_scaffold87052_1_pt1 | contig 16071 bp, 18 predicted proteins | sample TARA_R100001594 | Tara Oceans TARA_R100001594 (sample SAMEA2622752) | marine metagenome | biome: marine biome (ENVO:00000447); feature: marine epipelagic mixed layer (ENVO:xxxxxxxxx); material: "saline water (ENVO:00002010), including plankton (ENVO:xxxxxxxx)" | depth 150 m | reverse complement strand
AGAATAAAGTGAGACAGTAGTGAGACAGTGATGTATTACAGACGATGTAAAAAAATATTTAACATATTTACAAATATATGCTTGTAACATCATTTACACTAATGTAATTTTAACATATCAACCAATCAAAGATAAAGGAAAGTCATGGAAACTAGAGAAAAGGAATTCACAACTTATACGTTAAAGATTGCTAATGATCTTTTTACAGAGTTCAAGATAAAATCATTAACAGATAAAGATGCAACATATAGAGAGACATTGACGAAACTAATTGAAGACTACGTGAGATAACTAATGTTTGAAAAAATATATCATGATTATCTTCGTCACCTTAATGAAGAAAATGTTAAGGAAAGATATAAGGGGAAAGAAAGCTGGTATCATGCAAGTGGTGCTGGCTTCTGTTCTCGCAAGTTATATTTTGAGTCTGTAGAGAAGGTTGAGCCAACTAATCTGCCTAACAAACGTAGTACTAGAATTATGGGTCTTGGTACTACAATTCACAATGATATTCAATCCTCGTTACTATATTATAATAATATATATAATAATAATATAGATAATATTAGTAAAGATTATATTTCTAAAAATAACAAATACAATTTTCACACTGAAGGTGAAATTGTACTCAAGGGTTTGAATGTTCGTGGTTTCTATGATGTTGTGGTTGAAGATTATAGTAAATCATCTTCTGAGCCTGCGATAAGATTGTATGATATAAAGTCTATTGGAGCATATGGTTTTAAGAAAAAATTCTCACAGTATGAAATTCCAGAAGCAGATAGATGTCATTCATTGCAGTTATCTACGTATGGTCTTGGTGTTAGAGAAAAGTTTGGTCATTTAGATTCTATGGACTTAATTTACTATAACAAAGATGATTCCAGGATGAAAAAATTTAATGTACCTCTTGATTATCTTGGAAGAGCAGAGAGTTTCTGGAGAGTAGTAAATGAAGAGCATAAAAGAGGTTTACCAAGATTTAACTTAGGTAGTTCACCAACAAAGGAATGGATGTGCAATTACTGTCAATTCAAAAATCACTGTAAACCACCAAGCTTTAAGCAAGTTACGAAGAGTTGGTACTAAATGAGTTTTAAAGAAGAAATGTATAGGTTACCAGAGCTTATTGAGGGTGTTAATAAGAACGATCCATTTTATGATGAAAATTCAACAAAGGAAGATGTGATGTTAAAATGGGATAAAATTTATAATATAATGAGTCGTATAGTAAAGGAGAGAATCAATGCCAAATAAAAAAACAAACTATTTTACAGAGCTTAACAAGGTGGATGTCACTAAAGAGATTGAGAAAAAAGGTCAATTTAATTATCTTAGTTGGGCATATGCTGTAAGAGAACTTAAAAAAAGACATCCTGAAGCTACTTGGGAAGTTCATGAATATGGTGAGAACAAAACTCCATTCATGGCAACCGAATGTGGTTATTTTGTAAAAGTAACTGTTACTGTTGAAGGCATTCCAGCAACCCAGGTACACCCTGTTTTAGATAATAGAAATAAGCCAATAGAAAAGCCTAATGCATTTCAAATAAATACAAGTATCCAAAGATGTTTAGCTAAGGCTATTGCACTTCATGGTCTTGGTATACATATTTTTGCTGGAGAAGACTTACCTGATGGTTATACACTTACAGATAATCAATCAGAAGAATTTATCTCTGCTTTAAGAGATAACCAAAAAGAAGACTTAATTGTAACTGTTAAAAGACAAATAAGTCTTGGAAAAATACATAAAGGTAATTTCCGTGAAGCCATGGATCATTACATAAACTTATAAGGAGAGAATATGTCAACAATGATGGAAACATTAAAAGACGAAGCTTTGTTTATTCCTAGTGAAGAAACAGATCATAAAAAAGAGTACATTCCTAAAGTAGCTGGAGATTATTTAGGTCATATAACTCATGCACGTACATTAATTAAAGAATTTTCACGAGATGGTAAAACTTTTAAAGCACGTATCTTTAACTTTAGAGTTAAGGTAGCTCCAGAGAATGAAAGAAATACATACAAGATTGAAGATATAGATGGCTCTATGAAAGAAATTGATGGTAGTCACTATATAGATTGGGATATAATGGCTGATGGTGTATTTAGATTTTTAGAACCCACAGATGATGATCATTTTGATTCTAATGCTGAAGGCAATAAAAGATATCTTATGTTCTGTCAATCTTTAGGTATGGATATTAAAACTGAAGAACGTACTGTAAATGGTAAAACTCTTAGGGTACAAATATTACCAAACATTAACGTAGATGACCTTAATGGAACACCAGTAATAGCTGTTGTTGCTCGTGGTAAAGATTGGGTAGATAAGCATGGTGAGACAAAGCCATCTTGGAGATGCAAATTCACTAAAAGATGGGAGAGTGGAACTAAAATGATGGATCATAAGACTGATGACCTTCCGTTCTAATATTAAAAAGAAAATAACACGTATTTGTGTGTATGGTTTTAGAATGAAACCTCGCAAAGTAGCAAAGCTTTTAAATATAAGTCGTGCTACAGCATACAGATATATAAAAAATTCATAAGCATATAGTGTCTTGCAGGACACAAAAGGATTGATACACCTTGTATCCGTATATGTTAAAGATGAATACTGGCTGGAAGTTGCAGTATAAAAACTCCATAGAATACATCAGAGGGTTTATGCAAAGGGTGACTAAAAGGACATCCGAAGTTTTTACTTTGAAGGAAATAAACTATTAACAAGTATGAACCCTCGAAGAATTAAAAACAGTAAAAAATGATGCAACATTACTTATATTACATTGAATGATGTAGATACTAAAATAGAGTGTTGGACATGTAAGTATCAACAGAGGGGTGGGATCACACTGCTTGGATACTGCTTATACTTTGAGGTGAAAGCTGAGGGGAAGCAAGAGATTCCACCTACTGTTGTAGATGTAGGTTGTAAATTTTATGAGAAAAGAGAAATTAAAAAAAAGAACAAATGATATGGGCAGATTCGCTTCTATTTGGCCTTGATTCTGATACGTGTGTTTCACACTTTACCTAACAGCAATCTGCTCATATTGTAAAATTATATACATGGAAAACTACGAATTTTTAGAAATAATTAAACATCTTGTCCAGGAAAAGAAAGATTTACAATCTAGACTTGATATATTAGAAGAAATATTACATGCATATATACCTATAATTGAGAAGAAAAATGAAAAATGATAAAATACTAACACTGATTAAAGAAAGGCTTGATTTAGGCTATAAGAGGTACGGAAAAACAGCAGATGAGCTTATAGACACTGGTAGGGATTTTGAGCAAGAAGCATTAGAAGAGGTTCTGGACTGCATGGTATACGTATCAGCTAGACTAATAGAATTACAAGATAAAAGGCTAATTAACATAATAAAGGAGAAAAGCAATGGGTAGAGCAATAGAGATGGAAAATGCTATAGATGCATTAAAAATGGAACTTAAACAAATGAAGTTAAACCAGAATAAAAGGCTTCAATTATTAGAAGATGCAGTAGGTCAACTTTCTAAAGAACTTGTGGGTACAACTAAAACTCATCATGTAGATTTAACACATGAATTAAAAAAAGAAACAACTGCAAAGCCTAAGACAAAAAGAAAGAAGACAACTACACCTGTAGCTACATCTTAGTTTTTGAAAACACCAGCACAAAGAATAAGGGATTATTTTTTTAAGAAATATGGGCAGACCAAAAATATCTTTATTAGAAGAAAAACCAAAGATACCACACAAATGTCGGATGTGTGGAGCAACGACAAGAAAAAATAAATTCCTCTGGCAAAGTAGATTGACTGGTGATGAAATAGTTATTTGTAGAGATTGTGCCTATAAAGAAAGATTTGGCACAAAGAATATGAACAAGGCAAAAAAGGAAAGAATACTTGAGCAAAAAGAAATTAACCAATAAAGAGATTACTTCTGCTATAAGTCAGCTAAGTATGAATGATGAAATGCTTCTACAGAGGATAGAATCCATGAGAAAACATGTGGAAGCAATAAGGCTTGATATAGAGGGTTATGCTATGCTATATTTAGACTATAAAAAAGAAACAAAAAGTTTCGATAAGTTCGTCAATCATTCCATCAAAGTTAGACAAGAAGAGTTTGAAAAAAAAGCAGAACCCAAAGATAAAGCATGAGCTTGGCACGATATACATAGATACAAGTGGTGGTAAACACTTAGTGTATGAAGATGCCTTGTGTGCACAAGCACAAATAGATATAGCTTATGAGGGTAAATTAAAGCAAAAAAAAAACGTCATGAATATAGTAGAACTCATAATGCGAATACTTGAAAAGAAGAATTGGGGTGTGTATTATAAGAATCAAGCAATACAACCTCTTGAACTACAGGATGGTAATTCTTTATATCAAGTAAATCAAGTTGACGAATCTGAATTAGAAAAGGTAATTGAAGAGGTAGTAACTTGGCAATATTCGCAGAAAGATTCGCCTCAGAACAAGAACTCCATGAATGGTTAATATCTTTCTATGAGAAACAGATACAAGAGTTTCTCAGTGACATTGGTGGCTATACGAGTAATAAAGTAAAAATTACTCCTAGGCTCATCAAGGTTACAATGAACAGGTATTCACAATTGATGGAGAAAAATAATGTTACTGAATGGTGATTATCTAAAACATATAAGTAGAACCAAAAATGTGATATGGAGGTATAGTTTTGAATAAAAATATACCTAGTAAAACTTCCATAGAACTATCTGTTATTGGTGCAGTAATAACTTACCCAGGTAAGTTTAATGACATTTCAAGATATATTATATCTGATGAAGTATGGTCTGATCATAGATGTAAAGTACTCTGGAATGTTTTAAAGGGAATGGTGTCTCGCAAAGAGCATATCGACCTAATGACTGTATCAGCCACCCTAAACGAAGATAATTATAGAAATAATGTTGACAATTCATTTGTAGTAGAATGTACTGCTGACGTTGGTACTAAAAATACTGTAGAAATATATGCCAAAAAACTATACGAAAAATATCTATTAAGATTAGTTGTTAGTCATGCTGAGAAAATACAACAAAGTGCAATGGATAATAATATTAATGCACTTGATATTTTAGTAGATGCACATACCTCAATAGGTGAACTTATAAGCTTAAGACCAGATAATACATTTGATATTAATGAGGCTTTAGGTGATGCAATAGAATCAATAAGAAATACAGATAAGTTACTTGTTAAGACAGGGTTTCAAAATGTAGATAGTTTTGCTGGTGGTCTTACAAGAGGTGAAATAACTATTGTAGGTGGTAGACCAGGACATGGTAAATCTACGATGCTACTTAATATGTTAAGTAATCTGCTCAATGGAGATAAAAAAGTATTATTATTTAATAGGGAACTTACTAATGTTGAAGTATTAAAAAAACTAATAGCACTAGAGTCTAGAAAACTTTCTTATACTATGATACGTAAAGGTATCTATGAAATGGAAAATTTACAAGAACTTGATAGAGTTCGTGACCAGATAGCAAAAAAATATAGTCCAGATAAGTTTATGATGTTTGATCAAATACGTGATTTCCCATCTTCTGCTACTGAGATAAAGAAATTTAAACCAGACATTATACTTGATGATTACTTGCAATTAATCAAACCTTCTAACAATGATGACCCAAGAAGATTGCAATTAGAACGTATTGTTAGCGACTATAAATGGATTGCAAAAGAGTACAATTGTTCAGTAATTTTAGCTTCACAATTGAATAGAGCATTAGAGACTAGAGGCAACCCAAAACCACAGCTATCAGACCTTGCAGAAAGTGGTGCTATAGAGCAAGTAGCAGAGAATGTATTTTTCGTTTATTACTCTTATAAGGTTACTCAAAAGCTAGAAGAGAAAAACCAAATAACACTTGTTGCAGCTAAAGTAAGATATGGAGAGACAGGAGCTGTTCACATGGCATATGATGGAGATAAGTGTAAAATATATAATAGTGAAGATGAAATGTTTGCACCACTAGAACAGAAGGAGACAGATGAAATACCATTTTAAAGAAACCTTAGAAGGGATTGATGAAAATATTTTATTAGCAGATGGATTTGAAGATGCTTGTATAGGATATATTGAACGTGCTGGACTTCCTACTATTGCATGCTATGATAAAAACAAATGTTTGCAGATTCTTAGAAAAGATATGGACAAAGAAGAAGCAGAAGAATTTTTCCATTTTAATGTTTTAGGCTCATATGTTGGTGAATACACACCTTGCTTTCTAACATTATTGTAATAAGGGAGAATATAATGGATAAAGATGTATATTTTAAAAAGAGAAATGAAGTAAGAATAGCAGAGCCTATGGCTGAAAAATATTTAAAAGATAACAAAGTAAGACATACAAAATTTGGCCTTGACCACCTTGATTCAAAGTTGCCAATTAAAAAAATACCAAAATCAATACGTTCAATACCAGACTTTATAGTATGGGATAATAGTGATAAAACTTGGTTTGTTGAGGCGAAAGGCTTTGTAGGTGTAGCTAAATTTAAAACAGAAGATATGAATCAATATGAGATGTGGCATAATAAAATGAATATAATATTCTTTTTATATGACTGTAGGAATAAAAAATATTGCAAAGTAGGATTTGATTCTATTAAAAAACTGATCAAGGAAAAAAAACCACCATTAAGACATTATCCAGAAAGTGAAACTAATACCTACCACGAAATTAAAGTAGAGTGGTTACCTGAATTTTTAAGTATATAAAATGAAATCTCCATTTAAAAAATGTATTGGTATTGATCCTGGTAAAGGTGGTGGTGTAGCTATACTAACAGAAGATGATATTAAAATACATAATTGCCCTAAGACAGTAGAAGACATGGCAACACTTATAGCTATGTGTTTATCCGATGTGTCAGCATCAGAAACACGAGTATTTTTAGAGAAAGTATGGGCATTTCCTACAGATGGTAGAGCTGGATCATTTACATTTGGTGAGAACTTTGGTCAATGGCAAGGAATACTAGCATCACATGAATTAAAGCCAACATTAGTAACACCTAAAACCTGGCAGACACACTTTGAAATTAAAAAGGGATTACCAAAAGATAAACGTAAGAAGATACTAAAACAGCTTGCAATAGATAAATGCCCTCAAGATAGGAAAATTACACTTAAAACTGCTGATGCAGTACTAATTAGTATATATGGACTAGAAGCACATCTATCCTAGTATTTAACTAAAATCAAACTCTTTTATAAGGCTTTTTAAATTATTCTTTTTAAGGTAGCCTGGAAATTGACTCAGCATGTCCTTCATTTTATCTGCATAGTCCTGGTTAAGCTCATCAAGCTCTGCTACATATCCTCTATCTGGATTCTTATCTAACCACTGTCTAAATTTTATATACTTTATCTTAGTATCTCTTTCAGAGCCTGAAGATGGCCTTTTAGTTGGGTTGAATTTTTTTAACTGTTTTTTTAAGTCTCCTAGAGAAGCTCTTAAGGCTTCATTCATTGTTTTTATCCTAACACCATCAATATCATAACCCTTTTGATATTTATCACTTGCCAAAGCATAATATGCAAGAACAAAGGATTCAGCAAATTCTTCTGCATTTCCTTTTTCAAATGCATTTCTAAGAGCTTTATAATAAGGAGTTCTTTCTGTTGCTTCATACTCTACTTTAACCTTACCTGGATCAAACTCCTTCTCAAAATCATTATATAAAGTTCTAAATTTATCTGATTTTACACTATAAGGATTTGATTTAGATTCTATTAGTTTGTTTCCAAAATTATAAGCACTAAGTGTTCTTCTAAATATTTCATCCATTGCTGTATTATCATCTGGTATAAAGCCTTTCCCCCAGAAATCTTTTTTTTCTGTAGCTGCATCATATAAATTTTTAGCTAAAGTAGTCCCTGCTGACATTATAACTGGTAACTGGCTATCATACGAACTTTCAAATGGACTCCATACATCTGATAAAATACCAAGAAATTCACCTCTCCATAATACTGTTTTGAGATTATCAAACCAGCTAGAATTTTCTTTAGGCATTGGAGTACCAAGCAAATATTTATAAAAGCCTATCATAGTTTGACCACCAAAATAAGTACCAGCACTTCCAGCTGCAAGCCTTAAGTATCCACTAGCATCTTTAGCCTTTAAAGCATCCCTTACATTTGCTCCTGTATTTATAGTAGCTGCATAAGCCATTCTTTTAAATAAAGTAAGGGGTCTCATATATTTACCTGATGCAACTTTAGGCATAAAAATAGAAGCAGATGAACCTTGAGTTTTTGTATGAGCCATGACATCTAAATATTGATGAGCATTTTCAATAAGTCTACTTGTTTTCATCTTTTCAAAATTACTACCTTTAAAACCCTCTAAAACATAGTTTCCATTTTTATCTTTAGGTGGCTCAAAACCATATTTCTTGAGAAGATTAATATCAGCATCAGAAGCTTCGTAAAAGTTTTTTAAACGATCAAGACCTTTATTATACATCTTGCTACCCTTTGGATGATTACGCATATAATCTATATGTCTTGCTTGATCAGTTTTGCTAGTAAGGACTGTTAGATGCCTCATAAATTTCTCAGATGGCTTCATACCACCGAGTTTAAACAATCTTTCAGCTCCCCCTGAAACAGCTCTACCAAATCTACTTTGAGCCCTACCTTCATAAATATTAACACCAACATCTGCATGCCCACCTTTAATTAATGCTCTTGATTGCTCTTTAAATATTATTTTAGAATATCCTCTTGCGATATCATGATAATCAAATCCCCATAGATTTGCAATATTTCCAAGTGTTATATTTTTTACTCTAGCCAATGGAGATGAAAGCTGTGTCTTAGCTAAAAATCTAGCTGTATTCTCACTAGCTTTAACTGCCATACTATGTGTTGGCCTTTGATTAATACCAAGATACTCTTCCACACCTTCCTGAAGAAATGTTCGTAATCCTAATTTATCTTGACCATAGCTTCCTTTAGGTAATTGTATTTTCAAGCCAACATTGGCCTGTGAGCCAGATGCCTTAACATACTCTGGAAAAACTTCCATACCTGCAATATGTTGACTCATCTTTAATGCATATCTCTTGCCTGTATTATCCCAGCTTCTATCAAATGTTCTTATTAATTTACCATTGTTACCCTCTACAAATAAAGATAGATTACTATCTCTTTCGATAAGGAATTTAGACTGCATCGTATTAGGCGTAAAATTATTCATACCCATAACTTGATCTCTTGCAATTGTTTCAGCTTGGCTTCTAAATTTTTCTATCTGCTCTGATGAAGGATTTTTTGTCTTATACTCTTTTTGAGCCAGGTCTTTTGCAATTTTCCTTGTTTCTCTTCTTATTATTTTCTCAAAACCTGTATTACTAAGATTTGCAAATTTTTTAAAATCGGAAGTTACTTGATTTGTAATATACAATCCCTCATCAACCCACTTGACTTCTTTTTGTCTTTTCCAATATTGATATTCAGCATCAGTTTTATTTGCCCTAACTGCAGTTTCTAAAGATTTTCTATAAGAAGATGCCATACCTATCTTAGGGTCAGCATACCTTCCATATATTGCACCTTCTACAGTATCATAATTAGTATACTTTAAAACATTTTTATCAGATTTGTTTAATCCATCACCAAATCTACCATCTTTATCAACAGTCTTCATCCATTTTTTAACATTTACAGCTCTCTCAAAAAATGCAATATCTGATTTTAATTCTTTAATCTGAGAATTGCTTAACTTTATTCCATTGACTTTATAATTATCATTAGCTATCTTTTTAGATTGTAAGTATTTCTGGCCTCTATCACCAAGTATATGAATATTATCACTATGTTTTATAAAAGCTTTTTCACCCACAGCAGCAATTTTCCTACCATCTCCACGAGTCCACCCAAACCTAGCAAGATCAGATTCAAAAACTAAATAATCTCCGTATTTATCAGCTTGTATAGAATGCACTTTTCTTAACCTCTCTGCATATTCTTTACCAAGGAATTTGCCAGCAACTTTCTCAAAAGGAGCTACAGCCTTCATAAGTCTAGCTTTTCCTCTTTCAAATGCAGTAGATGGTAAGTTTGTTATGATAGCCTGTGAAGTATTTTGTGTTCCCTTCCCCATACCAGAGTCTTCAACAAATAAACTATTTCTATAAGTCCTTATCTGTTCATTAGTAGCTCTAGTTATATCACCATCTGGAACGCCCATCTCTTTTAAAGATTCTTTTTGTTGCTGTTTTGATATCTTATTTTTAGTCTCGTAATTTTTAACCTCTTCAGCTGTTCTAAAATACTCTACTATGTTTTTTCTCTTGTTGAATTTATCTATATTAGAGGTTTCAAGCTTTTCAACAAATTTAGCTATATCATTAGCTCTTTGAATAATCTCACTTTGCTTGAATTGAATTGGTTTTTTACCAAATTTTGTATGTGTTACACCATGAATTTTATTGTCTATACCGATATCTCCAGCTAGAGCCTTCTTGAGACCTTTTTTCTCTAAAGCATTAAGCTTTAAGTGTTCAACAGCCTTATCAAATTTAAAATTTGCAAATCCAGCTAGTTCATTAAGTTTTTCAGGATTACTAACATATCCTTTCTTATTCCATTCATTAAACTTTTTACCAGGTTGTTCAGACTTAAATACTTGAGTAGCCTGTTTAGCAAGACCTTCATTCCTGTACACACCTACTTTTTCACCAGCAGTGTTTGTAGCAACAAAGCCTTTTTGTTTCTTATCTAATACAACACTTGTCTTATCTGTTGGTATCTTTATTCCCTTACCAGCTGGTATTTTCTCACCGAAAATATTTACAGGAAGTTTGGTAGTCTTAGGTACTGTATCTAATTCTATATTTGCTCGTGCTTGTTTTGCTGCAGGCAATTCAGCTTCTGCAGATTCTTTTATATTGATAAGATCATCTAGCTGCTCTTGTAAATTAGATATTCTTTTTTTACTTGGACTAGAAAGTTCATTCTCAAACTTGATATCAGCTTTTACTTTCTTTATATTCTTGTCAGCAAAATCAACTTGCTGCTTAAGACTCATCTCTTCTTTAAGCTTAGTACTTCTTAACTCTTTTTTTCTGTTGTCAATTTCAATCTGTGCAAGAGTTCTTTTGGCACGTTTCTTATCACCAAAAGCATTATTATTTAAAAATTCACTAACATTTACATGCTCATTTAATCTTTTCTCAAGCTTATTTTTAAATGCTGCAGATTCAGATTTACTTGGAACTTTACCATATTGCTCCTTAAACATAAAATCTCTGATATCTTTATTTTTTAATGCCTCTGAATACATTCCCATACGAAGAGTATTTACCTGATTAACCTTCTGAATCATTTCAGCTTGCTTTTCAGGAGATAGTTTTCTAAAATCTTTTTCTCCTATACGTTTAACACGATCTTCATTTTTAAGCATCCAACTAAAAGCTTCTCTCTGCTCTCTATTTTTAAGATTAGATGCAATTATTTCATCACGTAACTCTTCTGGTACACGAAGTTTAGCTTCATCAAAAGTCTTTTCAATATTCTCATGAACTTGCCCAAGTTGAGCCTTTCTATCCTTCATAAACTGACGTTTTGCTTTTGTATAGCGAGTCACATCATTTTCATGTAATCTCAAAGGCTTAAAAATTGCACGCATACCACCAGTCATACCAATATTACTAGCCATACTTCTCCAGAAATCATCCATAGAAACATCGCCACCTAATGCTTGTTCAGTAAGTTGAGCACCAGTAAATACACCTGCCTCAGCAAGAACTTGAGAAGCTGGATTATTTACCATTCTTTTAACAAGAGTTTTAGTAGTATTATCACCTGCCTTGCTAGCCATCTGTGCTCTTGCAAATCTTGGAGCCATTATACCTCTAGTAAGACCACCTGCTGCTGCACCTAAAATAGCACTACCTATACCAGACCTAGTTCCTTCCCAAGCTATTTTACCCCAATCATAATCTTCAGCACCTTCCTCGCTTTGCCTTACAGCTTCATTAAGAGCCCCTCCAGCAGCACCAAAAGTACCAAGCCCAAAAGCAGTATCCATTGCACCTTGAGTAATAAGTTTATTTCTAAACGCAGCATTTCTTACTTTCCTAGCAGCACCCTCAGCTACACCCTTTTTAAATAAGCCTTTAGCAGTCTTGTTAGCCATCATTCTTTTACCAACTGCAGAAGCACCCATTTGTAAACCTTTTGCACCTAGACCAGCACCAGCAAACATAGCAATATCAACTGGAGAAACGAGGCCAACAAAAAAACCACCTACATCTTCCCATACACTATCAGAATACTCATCTACTTCATACTTGGGTTTTCCTTCTTTAGCTTGATATAACAGTCCAGCCATTGAGTTATTATAAGCTCTTTTAGCCCAATCATGTTGATCTGCCCATACCTCTGGAAGACCAACTGTCAATAAATCAGTAAAACTCTTTGGTGAATGCTCTTCCTTGCTAGCATCTCTTGTTTCACCTAAAGCTCCAATTGTTTGATCATGCTTTTCCTCATATGGATTATTTTCAGGCCATGCAAGATCAGGTTTTTTCTTACGTATATCCTGATATACATCACTATCCTTCATACCTCCATAGTAATCTGGAAAATCGTCTTTTAATTTTGATACTAAGTTTGTTACGTTTATCATGCTTTAGTTTTTCCGTGTTTAATAATTTGAGCAAGTGAAGCTGTTGATTTTTTTTTATTCTCTTTCGACTCTTCCAGCTTATTTTTCAAAGAAGCAAGTCTTCGCTTGTCCGATCTCTTATAAGCTCTTCCAACAGGGTTTAGTTTTTTCTTTAATTCTTTTTGTTCAGTTCGTAACTGAGTGATCTTTTTCCATATCTCTGGATGGTTTTTTCCAGGATTTGGGAATGCTATCTTTAACTCTTTTATTTCCTGGGTTATATCTTCTACTCTCTTTTTGCTTTTAGCTTGCTTATCCTCTAATTTAGCAATTTCTTTATTATAATAAATAATATCTTCATCAACAGATTCTAAATTATCAATAAGTTCCTTTCCTCGACCTTGATAATCAGTGGAATCAATTGCTTCTACTTGAGCCAACTGTTTAGCATAAATACTCGGTTTTTCTTTTTCAGTCTGGACTGTATCTTCAGCCTCTACTGATTTTTTATTTATATTTTGAGCAGTATGATCACCTTTAGATTCAGCATATATAACTGCACGTGCTATACGTTTATCCATATCTGTTCTAAAGTTAGTATCAATAGAATTTAATTGTTCCTGCGTTAAACCATTCGCTAAAAACCAAGCATCGTCCTGGTTAATAGCCTTCTTATATTCATCTGTACTTTGACTATATGAAGTCCAATTATTCCAGCCATCATTATTATTTCCTTTATATACAGTTGGAACTTTATTTCCATCACTATCCTTAACCTCACCATAAACAATTTTAGATGCAAGTTGAATCTGATCCATTTCAGACATTTCACTTGGGTTAAAATCAGCAAAATATTTATCGTTTATTTGGAATATACCATAATCTGTACTATCAGGTATTTCAGTATCTGTAACATTTACTTTCTTAGCACCTGTCTCTGGCTGAGAAACATAATCAGTACTATCAGTTTCAAATATATTAAAATATTCATCACCTAATCCTTCTACATTTGCCTCTTGACCTTTTCTTAATTGATACTTTTTAGGTGTGTCATCAGGCTCTTCTTCGACTTTTGCAAGACGAAGACCCTGCCAATTGAAAAACTTATTATCATGATAAGTCATTTCTTCTTTAGTATCTTTTATCATACCTGCTATAGTCGTAAGCTGCTGATCTCTACTTTGTTTTTTTAGCTCTTTTATCTCTTCAGGGCTTCCAACCTTCAGGTCTTTAAATATATCTAGATCATCCTCATCAAACTCAAATTCTCCTAGCTTTACCTCGCCTTCCATTCTTTTTAATGTACGATATGCAGAGTTATTCTTATCATATTCTGATTTAGCAATACTAGAAGCCTTTCTTTTTGTTTCTTCATAAAATTCTGGATTAACAAGTATTGCTTGTGCTTCTTCAGGGGTAATTGTTTCATCCATATATAATGCTTTCATTGCAGCATCAAGATTTAAAGCATGTTTAGATAATTGACCATATATAGCAGTATCAGAATTATTTAACTGATAGCCATGACTATATATATTTTGAACACCTGACTCTTCTGTATCTGATATACCAGGTTTAATTTTATTTAACAAAGAATTTGTTCTACTTACCTCTGATGACATATAATCCATTATACTTGAATAAGGCTTTAAACCAGTATCCTCACGTAGTTTATTAAGCTTTTGATAGGTAGCAGGTAAGTTTTCAAAGTCAGCCTGTGTAAGAGATAAAGAGCCATTATTAAATAACTCATTAGCATCTTGCATTGCAGTACCATAATCAGTTATTCTTTTTTTCTTTTGACCCATAGTTTCCCTAAGTTTCATTGCTCTTGTTATATGTTCAGCATTATCTCCACCCTCTTCTTCATATTTTTGTAACTGAGCCTCAGCCATATCAAGAGATTCTGCATTATTGATAACGCCAATAAGTTCATCTAATGAATGAGCTTGACCATCAAGTTCTGCATCTTTATATAATCTATCTTTTCTATTCTGCTCTGCTTGCTGTGTACCTATTGCCCATCCTTCACTTATTGAATCTAACCAAGGAGTATCTGAAGTAGTTGGACTAGTTCTCTGAAGTTTTTGCATTTCTCTATCTATGAGTGTCATTAAATCTACTGCCATATTAGCTGCCTCCTGCATCTGGTAATTTTGTTAAAAAATCTAAAAATGTATCCTGCTCAAAAACAGGTAGCTTCCCACCTTCTCTGAACTTTAAATATGATTGTTTCTTAGGTTGAACTAATCCACCTTGTTTAAAATCAGTCTTTTCTTCTCCAGTTAAAGGATCATACTGTTCATCCCAGTTAGTTAGCTTTTTCTCTCCTGATACATCCTGTTTAAACCAATCTTGATCTATAACCCCTTCTATATCTCTTTCAAACTCTGATGTTGCTGCCTCTTCCAATCCATACATAGTTTTTGCATGTGCCTGTTCTGCACCTTTCATACCTCTAGCTAGGTCAGCCTGAACCCCCATTGAAGCTCTCATGCCTTGACCACCACCAGCCCAAGCACCCTGCATAGCTTGACCAGCTTCACGAGCAGCACCCTGAAGTCCATAAATATCTTTTTGCATATCCTGTTCTGCAAATTGTTTGTCCTCTGCAGATACGCCAGCATATTTTGGAAACATATCTTTTATTTGTAATATTAAAGCTTCTCCAGTAAGATTTGGAAATTTAGGGTCTAATCTTTTAGCTACCTCTAAAACTGGTAATGGCTTACCTTCTTCATCTATAAAGTCGTCTCTTGTAATATTTGCTGCACCCCAATCTGTTTCAGTCACATCAATATGTGGTTCAATATCACCAACATTCTCATATGATTTATAACCACCCTCCAATTTAATGCTTCGATCATATACACTCTTCGTACCTTTAACAGTCTCATTGCTTTTCACCCAGTCACTGCCATTCCATTCATACAATGGTACAGTATATGTGGTAGGTTGCCACTCGTTCCGACATGAATGTGAAGAACCACTACCATGTTCATTTTTTCTTACTTTACATACTCTTTTCGTACCTCCACCACCTGTCTTTACTTTACCTGATTCAATAGCGAATTTTTGGCCTACTTTATAAGTTGCCATAAATATTAACCTCCTAACCTTTGTGAAATTGATTGAACACTTCCACCACTTAATGTCTTATTTTGCATTTGGAAAAAATCAGAAATTGTTGGTTTACTATCTCCATTACATCCTTCACAATCACCACCCATACCACTATCACAATCTTCACATTTATGTTTTTCATCTTTTGATTTTTCAATCTGTGCTTGTAACTGTTGCAATGGTGGTGCAAAATTACTCATTTCCTCTTGAGGTACATCTTGCCTAGATATATTCTGCTGTATAAGACTTTGTAAAACATTAGATTCATTCATTGGAACCAT
>TARA_R100001594_G_scaffold34509_4_pt1 | contig 16109 bp, 13 predicted proteins | sample TARA_R100001594 | Tara Oceans TARA_R100001594 (sample SAMEA2622752) | marine metagenome | biome: marine biome (ENVO:00000447); feature: marine epipelagic mixed layer (ENVO:xxxxxxxxx); material: "saline water (ENVO:00002010), including plankton (ENVO:xxxxxxxx)" | depth 150 m | reverse complement strand
ATGTAGTGGCTTGCTATGCTTCCATAATCAACACGGTACAAGCTGCCTATATCATGCAAGAGTGCTATTATCTGTCGAGGTTCCATTAATCCCTCATCTATATCAAACATTGCTTCCATGTATTCCTTGATCTGATCCGACAGTCTATATTGAAGATATCCAAATGCTTGTGTCTGTGTCTCTATCCAATCTGGAATACTATCCCACCCATCATTGAGTAATGCGCCTGCCATAGCGTCAACATCTGTTCGCCATCCATACTCATTATCTATCCACAATCCCATTGCCCAAGTCTCACGATTAGTCCACCCGTTGTAAGTTGTGTCTTGCGTTGTCATAATTCGCCACCTTCTTATATAAATATTTGCAGCTATTCGCTACAGTCTGCAGGCCTAAGTGATTAGGCCTGCATCAATAGGCGTTAGCTTGGGCTTATATCAAATTCACTCTTCAATAAATCAAACATAACTTCACTAGTTAAGTCCTCATCAATATTGTTGACGCATCGCTGCCAATAATACCTAGCCCATGAATCAGTTTTTTCTGGATAGGCTTGCTGTATTAATTCAATCGCTGCATTAGTTAGGCTATCTGTGCAGTCCTCTGTATGCTGACAATTGGGACATACCGCCCCACAATCCTTGCAGTAGGTAAAACGCCTCTCATCAGTGGAACCACTGTGACAAATGTCGCATATTATGACTGTGCTTTTCTCTACTCTCTGATTCTCTGTCATTTTCGCTTCTCCTGTGCTTTATAGATTCAAGACTGCCATTGATCACTGTCGTTGTCGTCTCGTCTACTCCATAGTGAGGCATAGACGCGCCAATGTCAACATGCAATTTGTGCCTGTGACAGTTTCAATTTCGGCAATTTTCCCACATTGGGCGCAATCTGCATGTGTATTTCTGCAACATGGCTACCTCTGAGAGGGGCGCCTGGCATGGACGCCTGGATGCCTGGATAAGGGGCTAGGGCTAGGTAGCCCATTGAGACTTGGCAGGGGGTATGTGTGTGTGTGACATAGCGCAAGCGATAACCTTTTCAAAAATCACTTTGACCCCCCAGATCACTTTGTAATGTCCATCCAGCACATATGTTCTATGGTTCTAGGCGTAACACACATGTGACACACATGTGACACACTGAACATGTGTTCTACACACACACAGGTAACACACATGTGACACACATGTGTGTTGAACCCCTGTTTTAGGCACACACACATGTGACACACACCCCACACACATGTGTGTGTCACGGCATATATACTGGTATATTTTTACTAAAAAATTCTGGGGTATATATATATATATATATAAAATCACCTGTGTGTCATACAGTGTGTGACTATGTTGTTTGATAAACATATGCTCAAGGCCTTCGGCCCGCAATGTTCATCAAACCTGTATGTTCTCCTGTAAGTCCTGGTGTAGTGAATCGTTACGGTGTTAATGCCCCCCAATGTGTGTGTATTTTTGTATTGACAAACTGGTGTATCTGTGGAGACAATGTGGTATGGCTCGAAGAAGGGAATCTCTCAAGCATCCAGCTCTTGCTGGAAAAGAGCGTAAAGATACTGCTATGGACATGCTTCGTATGCAGGATGAGTTACGTTTATCCTCTGAGTGGGGTGATCTGAACGAGGCACAGCGCATGTTTCTTGCAGCGTACTGCTGGTCAAAGGATGAGGATTTAGCGACGAGGCAGATTGGCAAGGATCGTAAGTGGGTGAATGACCAGAGGGCACAACGCCCTGGGTTCAAAGAGCTGATGGTGAAGGTAGCGGAGCATCCCATAGAGTTCTCAAAGTATATTCTTGAGCAGATGGTTCCGTGGAGCATCGTAGTTCTTTATCAGCTTATGATGCAGACAGATAACAAGACTGTACAGTTGAATGCAGTAAAGCACCACCACAATCTTATGGGGATGCAGGCGAAGCCTGAAGGTGGGGAGCAGACAGGGAACTTCCTGAACGTGAATGTTCAGATGTTTGGTGATGAGAAGAAACTGGGAGAAGTGATCGAGGTAAAGGATGCTGGAAAGGCTTGATCTTTCAAATATCTATACACCTCATGCAGGGCAGGAATACCTACACGCTGCTGAAGCAAAGGTCAAGGTACTGGAAGTTGGCAGAAGGTGGGGAAAGTCCCGTTTTGCATTATGGGAGCTGATAAAGCGGTATATTGAGACGATAGCGGAGCCTGCTCCAGCAAGTCTTATACCGCCTTTTCATGCGTGGATTATCGCACCTTCGTATCCACAGGCACGTCAGGTGTGGAACGAACTTATCGCGTTTATTCCGCAGGAATTTATCACCCCTGGTGGCATTCACCAGGATTCACATATGATTTATCTCAGGGGGAGCGAAGTCAGGTCATGGGGTCTTATAGAAGTTAAGTCAGCACATGATCCCGACTCCCTACAGACAGCAGGTATTGATTTCCTCTGGGTGACGGAATCACAGGATATTGCAGATAAAGCATTTGAAAAAGTGCTGCCTGTTCTGCGTTCACCTGGCAGGAAAGGGTATGCAGTGTTTGAGGGAATACCCAGTCTCTGGATGGATCACTGGTTCCACAGAACATTCCTTGCTGCAGAATCTGGTGCTATGCCGAATGCACTCGCCTATAAGGCAAGCTCCTTTGAAAACCCCCTCATGACAGAAGAACATAAAGCTGAGATAGAAATGGATAAGGAAATTCTCATGGAAGCGACGTGGCGTCGTATGTACCTTGCAGAATTTTCGGAATCCGCAGGCTATTTCAAAAATGTTACGGATTCCATTGCTGGCGATCTCCTGCCAGAACCCCTTGCAGGGGCAGAGTATGTTGGTGGCCTTGACCTAGGAAGAAAGGTCGACGCATCTGTGCTGATTATCATGGACGCACACGAACGCAAAGTCGTCAGTACCTACGCATGGGACGACGGAACGAACTGGGTTCTTCAGAGAGAAGCTATCGTCAGGATCGCAAAACAGTGGGGACTCTCCCGTCTTGTTATTGACGCTACAGGTATGGGAGGAGATATATTTACTCAGGAACTTCAGGAGGCGAATATGCCTGTTGAGCCGTACATACTGACGGCATCTTCACGGTCATCTCTCCTTCAGGAGCTTGCAGTCGCTATGGAGCGTGGAACAGTTTCTTTCCCTTCGGTTCCGATGCTCCTGCGACAGCTTCGTGCCTTCCAGTACAGGAAAATGCCAGGCGGTACCTACAGAGTAGAAGCCCCTCCTGGTGAACACGACGACTGGGTCTTCGCATTTGCACTCGCACTGACTGCATGTGCCGAAGCACCACGCATCACACCAAAACTTATGAGAATGCGTTCAATGCGCTACGCACCCACATCGTCTGATATAGTCTCTGGCAGAGCAGCAAAGAACAGCAGAGGGGCACGTATGATGCGAGAACGAAGGCTTGACCGAATACAGGAGCGTATAGACTTAGCAGGGGTGTAATCATGGTAACAATGTCACCTGACAGAACAGATGGGAAATGGATTCCTGGCTACCAGGAAAGTGGCGAAGCAGGTAATCCCCCCACAATAGATGAAATACTCTCACTCTTTCGTGAGTCGCAGCTTTACTACGGCAGCTTTCATCAGCAGTGCGCTACAGAAGAAGACTTCTACACAGGAAGACGAACAGTCCCCCACCCAGAAGGGATTGATCCTGTCTGGCCCTCAACCGCTACTGCTATCGTCAATGTCGGTACCGATCACGTTGATGTGAATAATCTTGCTATCGACATTCCCTCGTCAGCACGAAGCCGAGCACGTGCCGAACGACTCAAGAAGTTCTATCAGGGAGTCTGGGCATCAGTCAAGCAGCCAGTCCTCAGAACATCTGTCAGACAGGCATTCCTCTACGGAATATCGTGGCTGAAAATTATGTTCGACCCTGACAGATGGCCCGAAGCACCAGTCCTTGATGATTACGAGGACGAAGCTGCCTACAAGGAAGCACTCTCCGACTTTATGGACAGGCGTGATATCGCCTTTCCTTTTATCGTCTCAACAGTCAACCCACGAAACCTCGTGTGGGACGACTCAAAAACACGAGTCAAATGGGCTATAGAGTTCAGCCAGAGAGGCGTCAGGGAACTGCAGCGTCGCTACCCAGAATGGACAACAAAGAAAGAATCAGGGCAGATAGCACAGTGGATCGAATACTGGGACGAAGACTGGGTTGCCTATATCGCAGATAACGAATTTGTCTACGGCCCGAAGAAACACGGCTACGGATTTATGCCCTATACCCCCGTTATACCTATGCACTCCTATACCTTTGAAGATGGCGCACCACAGGAACGGTATACAGGGATACTCAAACCTGTTCACTCACTCCTCGACGAAGAAGCACGACTTATTACACAGATGGGTGCTATCGTCAGAACAACAGCGTACAGAACACTCGACTTCGCAGGGCCAAGACAACAGGCCGAAGAAGCAGCAGAGAACTACGAAATGTTCGCAGGTAAGAACATCATCCCACCTGGAGTTGATGTCAGGCCAAGCCCTATGGTTCAGGTACCACCCGATCTCAATAATCAACTGAACCTTGTCGAAAATATGATAGAACAGGCGACGTTCCCCAACGTTATCAGAGGCGTCAGACCTCGTGGCGTGTCAACAGGTTTCGCTATATCTGTGCTCGCAGGTATGGGAAGGCTCGTGTTTCAGGGAGTTGCCGACGGAATCCGTCACAGCGTCGAGCAGGCAAACAGTAAGTTCGCTATGCTTGTCGAAAATAAACTCATGGGACGGGTGACTGTCCACGCACGGAGCGATATTCATAACTTTGACCAGTCAATAGGGCCAGAAGATATTCGCGGATACTACGAAAATATCGTGCAGATCAAGGCAGAAGCCCCCGAAGAACGGGAACGGGAAGCACTCCTCGCCCTCAGACTGCACAGCGCAGGGATTATCTCAAAGTACACAGCACAGACACGAAGCGGTGTTATCAACCCACTGGAAGAACAGATGCAGATCAAGGCAGAACTCCTGCTTGAATCACCTGAGTTCCTCCAGTCACAGATTCAGCTCCTGATGAGCAGGCTCAACCTGCAGGGTCAGATGGCTGAAGCAATAGAACCAGGCGGTGCTGGCGCATCACCAAATATCGGCTCTATGAATATCGGGGGAACGCAGCTTCCACGACTCGGAGAAGCAAATACACAAAGGGCACGTATCGCAGCTAATCAGGGAGAACCCTCGGTCTACCCTGACAATATGGGCGGTGTCGATGCCCTCGGAAGCAGATTAGGAACACCAGGTGGCGGTGCACAGGGTATGCCCTCTGGTGAGACAGTGAGGTAAGTATGCCAAGAGAAACACAGATGGATCAGATGCTCGCACCTGTCGAGATGGCGGTTGAACTTATCGGGCGTCAGCAGGACGGGATATTCAACAGGATTGTTACCCCAAAACGGGCACCAAACAGCATAAACGGCGTACCAGAAAAAGATATCGTGGATTCTGTGCTTCAGCAGCTTCAGGAGGAAACCTATGGCAGTCAGATCACTCAATAATCAATGGGATGACCAGCACTTGTTTGCATCTGGGAATACAAGTCAGATAAACCCCAATGCAGTGAAATCTCCAGATATTTCCCAGTCTTTTGCTGCTATCAATAAAGTGACGAATGGGGATTCATGGAACATTGGAGGAGGGATAAATTATCCAGACCCTAGCCTTGAGCCTGGTATTACACTACCGACTATTTCATCCGAAGTTGTTTCGTCTCCTAATGTTTCAGCAGGAACAGAAAGTATAAAAACTGTCGCTAATGGTAAAAATGGAGGAAAAAGCACAGCAACTGTCACTAATGGTGGAAATGGAAATGGTGGGTCGGGGGAAACAAAAAAGTGGTCGACAGCAGTTGATATGGGTTTGATTACTGCCGATCAGGTCTACGATGCACAGGGGAACTTTCTCTCGGCTGGAATGTCTGGAATAACTAAGGGTGCACTCGGGCGTAACAGAAAAGAACAGGAAGACATTGAATACAAATATCTTCTTCAGAATGCTCCAGGCAGTATTGTTGACAGCCTTGGTAATCTCAGGTCTTCGACAATGGTGCAGGGTAAAAAGCCTGGAAATAGGAGATCACCAGCAACAGCCGAGGAAGCTGCTGATTACGCACGGTATCAGGAACAATTAGACAGAGAAGCTAGGTGGTTTGCATATGCACGCCAAAATAAACTTGGATTCTCTCCCACTGAAGATACTGTAACTACTGGTACAACAACGGGTACAACTACTGGTACAAATGGTGACTTAGCAGCACAACTTGAAGCAGAGATAGGAAGTGCTGTACAGGGTGATACAAGTTCAGCTCAAGTAGTTGGAACAGACGATACAGGTCAAGAGATTGTTGAGGTAGCTGGAAACACTGTCCTTGCAAGTCAAGATTCATGGAGTGATGCAGACTTTCAGAGTGCATGGGCTGCGGTACAGTCAGGTGCTGGAGTTCCTACTTCAGCAATAAGGACGGTTCAGGTTCCCTATAGAACACTTGATCCTGAAACTGGTGATATTGTTACTATAATGAGGTCTGAGATAAGCCCTCAGACACAGACGCTTCTTGATGAAAATGCACGGCTTGCAGGTATACGTCAGGCTTCTGAGAGCAGACAGTTGAATCAGTATACATCCATACTGCAGAATCCACGTGCTGCTGCAGCTATGCGTATTATGGAGCAGATGGGACTTGGCGGTATAGCACAGCTACTCGGAACACCTCAGCCTCAACAGATTGCTCCTTCTATGGCATTTCAGGGTCTGACTCCAGGTGTGGGTGAAGAAGAAGCCCTTGGACTGTACGCAGGTGATCCTACAACCCCAGTTCAGGCCCTTCAGACACAGCTTCTTCCAGAGGGTATGACTCCTGAGCAGTTGAGACTGAGACAGATGTGGGGAAGTGAAATGATACCTACAACTGGTTTTCTCTCAGGTTCTGATCCTGAAAGACTTGCCATATCTCAGGCATTACAGCAGATTGCAGGGTTCAGTCCTGAGCAGACAAGGATGACAGCGTTTGGTGTGACACCTGGTGTGACTCCTTCCTATCAGGTACCACGACTTCTTGCGATGAGAAGGTAGTATGACTCAGCAAAGCCCATATAAATTTACAAGTGTCAGGCAGTCAATGTCTGATATTCAGAACCTCATACGTATGCAGGAAGAGATACGATCCAGTCGTATAGCTCAGAATGTTTCTGATGAGATAGAACAAGAACAGCAAACTGTCTCCCCTACTGCTCCTATTACAGAGAAGGTAGATATAGAGACAGACCCAGGAACACTTAGCAGGGCTTTCGATGCCTTTGGTAAGGTTATGGGGGCATACGAAGATTTCATACGACCTATACAGCTTCCGTTTATCTGGGGATCACTCGGTGCTCAGAGAGCATTTGGTGATTATGAAGAAGGTCAACTCCCACCAGGTTATAAGGAATCAATGCCTGCGTGGTTTGGTGGCGAGATGCCTATGTCTCAATGGGCTGGTGTAGATGTAGATAAATTTACTTCTGACAGACAGGATAAGATTGATGAAAGCAGAAAGCGTCCCCTCTCAAGAGAGGAACGGCTTGAGCTTACTGACCTTCCGTGGGGAGTTATGGGTGGTATAGAACTCCTTGTTGATCCACTGAACTTTATCGGTGGTGCAGGAGTATACAGCAAACTCCTCAGACTTCCTAAGAAGATTCCTACAAAGACAGCTAAAGAGATGGCTGAGAATATTTCTGCTGGAAGAAATTCAGTTGAAGCAGCAGGAAGAAGTGTATCGTATGAATCTGCAGAGGCAGGGCTGAAGTCACTTCCAGTTCTTCAGTCATCGGACGAACTTGCTTCAATGGGTAAAAATCCAGCGTGGGTCAAAGGGCTTGCACAGAAGTCTGGCATGGTAGCAGTAGCACTGACAAACGCAATACGCCATATTAACCCATCGTCTGTAGCAGTAACCCCACTTGAAAAAGGACTTATAGGGTATAACAGGCTACTTGAATACGGAGACAGATCGTGGGTGGCATTCAAGGGTGCATTTGAGCGTAAGTTTGAAGCATTCGATATAGCACCTGATGGTACTGTTAAGAATGTTAGGGTACGTGAAGGACTTGAGGGAGAAGCTCTTGGGAAGGCTGAGGGAAGAGTTATGCAGGATGTCTTTGAAAGAACAGGGACACGTGCTAATAACTATGATGATGGGTGGTTTATATATAGTGATGCCCAGAAAGATGCACTGAGAGCCAAGGACAACTTCTTTGATGATATGGCTGAATACTACAGGAGAGAAGGAATAGAATTTACCCCTGTAAAAATAGTTGATGAAGCAGGTGAGGTAAGTGGTGCATATATGAGCAGGGCTATCTCACTATCAAAAGGGAACCCAGCTCCTCCTAAAGCAAACCCATCACTTGAAGAAAGATTCTCTGAGTATGCAGTAGATGTAGTCAGGAATGGTGGAAAGTACGAATCAAATCCCACCATGATTCTTGAGACATACTATAAGTCAGCTATGCGTTCTATAGCAGATCAGAGGCTTGCAAAGATCACTGAACCTCTTAAAGATATTGGAATAAAGTCATATAAGAATGGAGCAACCATACAGCAGCAGGCTGTGTATGATAATGCACTTGATCTCCTGACTCCATATGAACAGGCAGTTGCAATTCTTGCGAAGGCAATATCAAAGAGAAAGGAATACGATAGAGGTATAAGAAGTGCTGCTAGTAAACGTGCAAAGGCAGCAAAGGCAGTGGAACCAGAAATTGCGAGTGATGTTGTGGAATTTCAAGGCAGACGAGTAGTATTGGTAAAGATGCCTGATGGGTCTATGCAACCATTCTATCGCAGAACTGGAAGGGGAGATGCTGGAAGGAAGCCATTATCAGAAGCTGCAGAAGGTGCCTTTGAAGGTGACTGGGTTCCCTTTGAAGGAATAGGGGTTCGTGTTACTGGAGGCTCACCTTGGTTTCATAAGTTAAGATATGCCTCTGGGGTAGGTGGAGATATAAATGACCCATTGTTTCGTTATGGGAATCAAAAATACAAGGATGTAGGTAAAAGGCTGAAGGAGTTTGAACTTCAGGGGAAACTTGAGGCAGGAAAGATTGCTGAGAGTGGAGATGAGATTAATGCACTACTTAAGAGGCAGGATGAAGCATTAGACAACTTTGCATCTCTTGTATCTAGGAAGGGAATTGCTGCAGAAGAGAAAGTTGTATCAAGGATATCAAGGGCTGTAAAACCTCCAAAGCCAATGCAGCCACTGAAATTTCTCGGTACTAAGTCTTTACGACCAAAACTTCCAAGGGCAACGCTTGCTGCAAATTTGGGGAAATGGACTCCAACTAAAGGGGCACCCAGACAAATCAATGCTGATGATGTAAAGAAGATAAACGAAGCTCTTGGCGATAAACTTGGGGGTCGTATAGAAGATATTATACAGGAAAATGACCCAGGCAAAATCGCCGAGAAGTTTGCTGAACTGAACGAAGGCTTGATAGAACATAGGAAATTTTATAATGACGAGGCTTCTAAGCTAAGGAAATTAGCGAAAGAAAATTACACGGTAGGGCCAAACGAGGCAGTAGTAAGGAATAAGGCATTTGCTGGTCAGGTTATGCCCAAGGCTATTGCAAAGCAGATTGAGTCCTATGTTCGCCCACAGCTTAATCCGATACTCAGGGGTGCATCAAGTCTTGCATCTATGTCACGGACACTCGGAACAACGATTGACTGGGGTTGGATAGGAATCCAGGGAGTCCTTCTTGCCCACACACAGCCTGTTATATTTGCACGGGCAGTCAAGAATATGTTCCAGTCAACATTCAGTGCTAATGTTGTCCGTCGGTACTTTGCCAATCCAGAGACACGTGCTGCAGCAGAAGAAGGCGTCAGGTACGGACTTCATCTTGATGAGACTGCTGAAATGGTTGAAGCTGCACGAAGGGGTGCTCCACTTGAAAGATTCGTTCGTGGAATCCCAGTTGCAGGAAGGATACTGTCCCCTACTATGGAAGGATTCCAGAGGGCTTTTACCTTTGCAGGAAACTACGCAAGGATTGAGATGTGGCAGGCAATGAGGCCAATGATTGCAGCAAAGTACGGGGATAATGTAGCTGAGGCAAGAAAGGGACTGGAAGAACTTGCTGACTTTATCAATAAAGGTACAGGAGTTATGTCTACGAGACAGCTTGGCATAACCCCAGCTCAACAGGCTTTTGAAGCAGTCCTGTTGTTTTCGCCTCGATATACACGTGCATCAATTGGGCTGTTCTCTGATACATTACAGGGTGGTATGAGTGGTCAGTTAGCACGAAATGCACTCGCTAAGATGACAGCAGCAGGTACACTCTGGTACACAGCATTGTCGTATGCAATGGGAGAAGAGCCAAAACTCGATCCACGACCTTCAGAAAATGGTGGTGATGGGGCAAAGTTTATGACGATACCGATAGGGGGAACAAACGTCGGTATTGGGGGAAACATTCTGTCACTGATACGGCTTCAGGCTCATGTTCTTGCGACGCTGGATGATGATCCTTCTGCCTTTGCTAACGTCCTTGATACAAAGGATCAGCCCTTCTCACGGTATCTTCGTGGGAAGATGTCACCAGTAGGTAGTGCAGGCTTTGATATTGCTACTGGGAAGACATATATGGGAGAGTCAACACTTGACAGTCCTACGAACTTTCTTGCTAACGTAGTCAGACCACGAATGATACCGTTCTGGGCAGAGTCAGCACTCTTTGAGTCTCCTACTGGAGGGCCAGGAATGAGCGGTGAGTTCTTTGGTGCCCGAACATTCCCTGTCAGCCTGTGGGATAAACGAAACGAAGCGAGACAGTCTGCTACAGAAGAGTACATGAAGGAGACGTTCCCTGAAAATGCTGAGGGAGAGTGGTGGGATAAGGATGAGAATAACATTCCTATCGAAGGTGACCCCATAAAGTTTGAGAGCCTCGACCCACTGACGCAGGAAAAGATATTGATACAGTATCCAGAAGTGCGTGAGATTGAGCAGAGAGCACGTGCACAGAATGCCGACAGGAAGGACGAAGTTGGCGAAGCACTTGATGATTACAGAACACGGAAAGAGGAATTTCACGACGAACTGACTGAAGCCCTCTTTGCTGCGGAAAGTGAAATACTGAATCAGCCTGCAGGAAGTATCAAGGGCAGAACGTTCAGGGATAAGTACGACGAGGCAATGTCTATCTACTATGCCAAGTCACAGTCCCTTCGTAACGAAGAAAAGTATTCAGAGGCTTTTGAGTACCTTGATACAAAACAGGGTGATAAGCCACCGAACCTAGCAGATGTTGCATATGGAGAGTACATGGAGACAGTCGTAGCTGACCCTAACATGAATGACCAGTACGGCAACTTCAACTACGATCTCTATGAAGCACGAAGGGAAGACTTCCGACTTGAGTGGGGAGACGACATGCTAGCCTACGTTGATGAGTACAGGAATCTTACCCGAACAAAGGTTCCAGCTATGGCAAAAGACCTTGAGTCCCTGAGGGGTATGAAGGAGTTTCAGGCATACTGGAAGTCACACAACTCAGTCTTAGATGCTGTTGGACTGACAACTTCAGTAGAAAAAGAAGCGTACCTTGAGTATGTCAGTGCACGGCAGATTATGAGAGACGAAATAATAAAGATTCATCCTGAGTTCAAAAAGGTAGAGCGCATGGTTGCATCGGTTCGTGTAAAACTCAGAGAGAAGAACAAAGGACTCGATTCAGGCCTCTACAGATTTGGATATACCGATACGGTACGGCACCCAGATAATAAGGGAAGAGAGTTAGCTATCCTTATGTATGGGTCTTGACAGTATGTAGTCATAGCATACACACTATTACGTGTGTATCTTGTACGAAACCCAAGGGGCAGTGTGGTCTGCTCTGGGAATACGGAACAGGAGGAGAAGGATGACAACGGAAAATGATGATCTTGGGGAAGTAATAGCGGAAGTGCAGCGTGAAATGGATTCGGAGCAAGGGCTGGAACAACAGCCTGCTTCTGCCACTCTGACGGCTGACCAAGTACAGCAGATGATAGAAGCTCAGAGCAGATCGTTGCAGTCGCAGATCAGTGGCCTGCAGGGCTACATGTCCAAAGGACTCAATTCAATACGGGAAGATACTCAGGCTTGGGCAAAACAGGAAATCGGTGATCTGAGGTCAGCTATGGGGCAGGAGCAATGGCTTGCGTCCCTTGATGACGATCAGCGAAACCTTGTTCAGCCCCTGCTTGCGGAGCTTACCAAGACACGGCAGATGGTACAGGACAGGACAGTGCAGCAACCTGCACAGGTCGAACAGCCAGCACCTGATGCAATGCCTCAGCCACAGCAGCAGAATGTTGCAGAAGAGTGGGAGAGGATATACGTGTTTGTTGAGTCTATGGGACTCGGAAGGAATGATCCGAACGTGAATTACAACTCCCTGACAGATCAGTCCGTACCTGCTCCTCAGAGAGAAACAAACTTTATAGCGAGCGTCCGTTCTGCCATGCAACAGCAAATGGGAGGGGCATCGCCAGAACCACCTGGGCAAAACAGGCAACGACAAAGGACAGACAGTCCCCCAGTCGAGTCTGGCCCTGCTGGTGGTGCTACTGCGATGAACAGCGTGGATGATGTACGGTCTGCTTATATAGAAAATAAGATAAGCCAAGAAGAATATCGCTCAAGACTGGCAGCCCTTGGGGAGCCAGTCCAGTAGCATAAGGAGGATTTATGGCTTCAGGATTAAGTATAGCCAGCACAAGCAATCTATCTTCGGGACAGAAAATACTGGTAGCAGCAGCTCGGGAAGCATTTGAGCCAGCAGCTCCAGACCCTGATCTCGTAGAAAATCAAAGAATCCCTGAAGGACACAAGCAGTGGGACATTCTGACCTACGCACGTCTTTCAGATGCCTCAGCACTTTCAGAGGGTGTTGATCTCAGTTCGCCACAGCAACTCGTGGCTAACTCTCTTTCGATAACCCCTTCAGAGCACGGCATTATTGCTACGCTCAGTAAGAGACTTATCCGAAGGCAGGGTGACACCAACGTTGTTTCAACGGCAGGACGAATGATCGCTAACTCATTGAGGCGACGAATGTCCAAGGACGTTATTGCTCTCTACGACGGCTTTTCAAAGTCAGTTGGTGGAGCAGGAAATGCTCTTGACATCACTCACTTCCGAGGAAGCGTTGCCTATCTCTTGACAGACAACAGTGAGTCTTATGGCCCTGCACCACTTCCGCTTCATGCAGCAATGCATATTGAGCAGATCAGTGACATCATCGTTGATGTTACAGACCCAGGAACTGCAGCAGGCAGTCGCCCTGCAGGTTTTGGTGATGACATGCTTCAGCGGTGGTGGAGAGGAAATGACAGGCTTTATGGCGTGTCTATCTTCCATAGTGGGAATATATCAAGAGACAGCAGTGACGATTCCAAGGGTGGCCTCTTCAGTAAAGAGGCTCTCGTGTTAGTCATGGCAAATAATGCTGACAGCACAGAAGAGAACGACAATTCTCTCCGTGCAATTGAGTACGGAATCTTCCAGGAGTGGGGAGAAGGTGAAAGAGCCGATGCTCATGGAGTGGAAGTCTACTCAGATACAACAGCTACTGTATAAGGTGAGGAAACAATGCCAGTCATTATAGACCCGACAACGAATACGGAACGTGAAGTTGATGAGACTACTTACAGGAGAATGCGTCAGTCTGTTGAGACAGATTCACGTGAGAACCTGATAACAGTCGTCGGAGACAGAGAAGATTCTGTTGCGTTATGGGACTGTGCTGACGGCACGTGGACTAGCCCTATACCGAAAAACCTTGCCTATCAGCACTACCTGAGAAAACTGGTGTACAAGTGCAGTTCCTGCCTGTTCACGTCTATCTTTGAAAAAGAGATGGAGACGCACATTAATAGTGTTCGTGAGCAGGCACTGCAGCACAAGGACGCAGAGGTCGTATCCCAGATGATTGGGGACAGGGCTATGCAGACCTGCACAGGGTGCGGTCAGGCATTTCAGGCGAGGAAGAACCAGGGGCACAGGCATCTTGAAGCAATTCAGAAGCAGACCCTTGGTCATGTTGGGACGGAATCGGTGTTCATGCATCGTTTCAGTCTCATTGCCTCTGAGCCGACAGTGTTGAAAACATCTCCACTTGGCGGTGTTGATACTGAAGGACTGAGGACTAGTACAGTGGAACAGCGACCAGAACGCCCGAAGCGCAGAAGGCGTCGAGGTCGTAGTAAAGGACGGTTGGAATGATAGATATGGAACTCCTGCCCTGGAACTCGTTTTTTGACAGTGATGAACGTGTAGCACCTGCGGTAAAAGAATCGACCCTCCGACATATCAACGCTTTCCGAGAAATAGAATGGCCTAATATGAAGCGTGAGCTTATGAAGTCCTCTAATTGGGAGGTGCCTGACAACCTTGAACCACACTGGGTTGAGTCTGGTAGGGCAATATTCTGGCAGAAACTTGTTATACGTCAGCCTGCCACACATAAAAACGACGAGGGAGTTGAGTACCGAGTCTTAGAGGACGTTGATTACGGGTGGCATCCGACTTCGGGTTTGCCCGTGGGAAACGCCTCGCAGCTTCAACAGTACCTTGAAAAGGGACTCCGTTTCCGTCCCCCGTCAGGGGTTGATGTAGAGATCGTGAAGTCCGCTGTGCCCTCAGAGGCTTTTGAGATGATACTGTCTGAACAGGAAGAAGAAGAAAGGCCTGCTGAGAAATATGAATGTCGCAGGCATGGATATGATCCGAAAGTCTTCTATACATGGAAGACCTACATAAAACATTGTGACCGATTCAGGGAAGAGGCCGAATATCAAGTGCCTGACTATGTTATGGAGATGGTTGCTGATAGTAAGTATTACTGCTTTCAGCACAATAAATCTTTCCCGACGTACAGGGCAGCAGTACAGCACGTCAAAGATGCACAGAGACAACCTGGTGCTCTGAAACATGCCCCTGCTACTGCTATGGAAGTAGCACGGTTTCTGAAAACTGACGGTCAAGGAGGATAACATGGCTTTAACTTACGGAACGATTTGGGGTGATTATGGTGATGAGAAAGTCACTGGAACCACACAACTTCACCCATACGGCACACGAATGGTTTTGCCTGACGGTAGAGTCTTCTACTATGGGCAGACTGACGGAGCACAGACAGCAGGTGCTATCTGCCAGAGTGCAGTTGGCGTAGCAAACCACGATATGGACTTGGCTACCAACACAGCATCAGCTGGTGACAAGAGCGTCACGGTAACAGTCGGAGGTACAGCAGCGACTGAAGACCAGTACAAGGATGGATACCTGTACGTTAACGACGGAACAGGTGAGGGTCACATCTATAAGATCAGACAGCACGATGCTATTGACAGTTCTGGAAGTGGTGCTATCAATCTCTATGATGGTGATGCAATTGTTACTGGATTTGCTGCTGCAACTATCGTTGGGCTTGCAAAGAATCCTTACAAGGACTTCATTGTGTATCCAACAACAGCTACAGGGCACGCTGTGGGCGTTGCTGCAACGGACTTCGACGACGATGACTTCGGCTGGCTTCAGACATGGGGGCCTGCTGCTGTTCTCTGCGACGTTGCTTTCGTTATCGGCAACCATGTCAGGGTTTCTGACAACACTGCTGGATCAGGTGAGCCTCTCGACAGGGATGGTTCCAACGAGAATGAGGAGACAATTGGTGTTGCTTCATTGATCGCACCAGTGACAACAGACTACGGATATGTCAATCTGACAATCAACCCGTAACTATGTGTACTGAGAGGGGGGCGAATGTCATTCTGTAGCCCCCCTCAATAAGGGGGTTATATGCCTCTGAGTAAAGGTAAAAGTAAGAAGTCTCGTGATAAGAATATCAAGCAGCTTATCTCTGAGGGGTATGACCCCAACAGGGCTGTTGCAATAGCGTACAGCCAGAAGAGAAAGAGCAAGAGACAGAAGGAAAAGTGATATGCCTACCATCAAGAACAAGCAGATGGGAAAGGTAAAACTTTCCTATGGGCCAAAGAAAAAGAAGATCAAGAAGACAACTGCTAAAAAGAAGGTG
>TARA_R100001594_G_scaffold1063_3_pt1 | contig 16203 bp, 11 predicted proteins | sample TARA_R100001594 | Tara Oceans TARA_R100001594 (sample SAMEA2622752) | marine metagenome | biome: marine biome (ENVO:00000447); feature: marine epipelagic mixed layer (ENVO:xxxxxxxxx); material: "saline water (ENVO:00002010), including plankton (ENVO:xxxxxxxx)" | depth 150 m | reverse complement strand
GTTCTTTGTCAGGATTTAAAAATTCCCATAGAGCTTCTATCCTAGCTTCATTACTAGTAGCATCACCTACGTTTATTTTCTTTTGTGTTCTATCACCATAATAATCAACAAAGGTCACTATATAAGTGTCTACATTGCCGTCCCCATCTTCATCGATTCTATCAAAAGTTTCAATAGTTTTCTGTTGTTCTTCCGGTAGGTCAGATTTAAAGGTGTTGTAGTTTTCTTTTAATATCTTTTCAGCCAACTCCGCATTCTCTCCTGTTTCATCTGAAACAAAAATATCTAGCTTCTCTATTATCTCGTCTCCTGTAAGCTTACCTTTACCTTTACCTTTACCTTTTCCTTTGTCTGTTCTAGGCTTCTTCTCAAATCCTACCGCCATTTCCATTTTGCTTCCTAAATGATTTCTCACCGCATCTAGCTGACTGTCTTGAAACTCTAATTCAAGAACACCCGAGTTGTTGGCGTTAAATTGTTTAAAGAATAAGGTTCCTGTTCCTCCGTTCTCTATTTTATCAGCTTCAAATTCTTCCCTATTCGTGGTAGACCTATACTCAATTCCGTTTTCATTTGTGCCAAGACTCTCCGTAAGGACACTAGAAATGTTATAATCATTAGTCATGGCCTCAGAAATAGCCGCCTCTTTAACTGTGTTCCACTCTGCTTTTATACGAGGGTTGTCTATTAACATTTGAGGAGTATAACTTTTAAAGTCATCAATGTATTTAGTTTGGCTCTCCACCCAATCTAATTCATCAAACCTATCATATCTTTGATTCATTCCATTAAGTATGGTTTCAATGCTGTTGAGAGTCTCGGGTTTTATTACTCCCTTTTCATCTTTTTCACCCATCATAATTCTCCCTGTATTCGGGTCTATATAAATCCCGTGGGTTTCGAAATTTATTAAACCTCCATATTCCTCCCAAGCTTCGTCCTCTAAGGTTTGATTTATATTGGCCTGAGTTCTTTCATTAATAGTAGCAAAATTAGCTTGTAATTCTTTGGCCGCCTCAAAAACACGCTTAGTATCACTCATCATGTTTTGTCTTTGAAGTGTATAATCTCTTAAGTTTAATTGACCATTTTTAAGTTGTCGCTCAAGCTCTAATGTTTGTGCTCGTAAATCTTGAGCAAGTTGAGCTACACCATCACTTGTACCTTTGTGTTGTCCTTGGGGGTTGTTTTCAAGATACTCTAGGTCAGTAGCTAATTTGTCGTCTATTTCTTTTTTTCTCCGCGCCCTATCCTCCATTATATCCACAATGGTTTGGGAGTAGTTCGCCCCTATCTTGCTCCAATTTATCGGCTCAAGTCTTTCGCCTTTCTCATATCCAAAATACGTTTCTGCCATTGTGTAGTGGTTTTATCTAATTATTTAAGCTAGAAGTGTCTATAGTTACCCCCGGCATTCCTCCGCCTGTATAATGTCCTCCTTGCGGCAAAAAGTCTTGATACGTGCTACTAGTATAAGGGTCGACGCCTGGATTTACCCCTCCTCCTAGACTATCATATAAAGGAACGAGAGAGCCGAGTCCTGAAATACCTTGCTGAATAGAACTATGCATATTGGCCGTAGCTTGATTAGCTCTGTTGGCAGCATTGGCTGATGCTACTTGAGCTCCCCCCGCTTCTTGTACCGATAAATCACTTAATACATCTCTTAACCGCGCATCTTCGTTTCTCTTTTTTTCTTCTATGGCTGCCATCTCTTGCGACATTCGGCCTGTGGTAGCTTGTTGTCCTTTTTGACTTGCTAACAATATTCTAGAAGCCACTGCCCCAACCCCTCTCGAATCTCCTTGTTCTGCTGCATCAATTAAGTTAGCACTAGTAGCTAACATAGCCTCTCTCTCTAACTCATAGGGTGTTTTATTAACACTTAATCCTTCATAAAAATTTATATCCATTCCTTTACGAGCCTGCTTATAAGCTTTACTTGCCGCTTTACTTGCCGCTTTTTGGTCTTTACGAGCTTGCTTGGCTTGTTTATTGGATTGGACGGCCCCATATACTGCCCCCCCTACGGTTGCTACTGCGGTTATTCCCGCTGCTACTGCTGTTACTGTTGCTGCTGCCATATTACTTAAATACTTTTATCATCTCTTGAGTATATTGGTCTCCCGCTTTAAACCCAAGTCCTTGATATGTTTTTGTTAATCCTTTATGCCGTAAAAGAGCATAAGCATATTTGTTTCCTGACTGACTACATATGTCAGATAAGGTGTTAATTAATAATTCTAAAGCCTCTTGTCTCTCGGGATTTTTACGATAACTCTTATCAGAAATAATCCAATCCACCCAACCAACTTTAGAATTAGTGTTATAAATAAACCCCGCACACACAGGGGTTTCATTATCATACACCATCAGTCCTCCTGTCCCATCTTGGGGTAAAAAATCCCGAGCGGGGGGTAGCCATTTCCAATCTTTCCACCATCCCACCAAGTGATTATCATAATCCTCGTGAGTTAAAGGTTTTATAGTAAATTTCATTACTACAAAGATAATAAAATTATGGATAACTTTTCATGATGTCCGATTTTACAGCAAATAATTCTACAGGCCCTGTAGAAATGACTGCAAGGGTAACATCTAAATAGTGACCCATTATCCCGTGAGACTCGGCAGACGCATTCTGAACATAATAAGTAAATTGGTTATCTACCGCGGTAGTTAGTGACGTGTGTACAGCTATATCGTTGTCAATAGTTACCACATTAGTAGCTCTATCGATGGCTGTAATCTGCCCAATAACTCCCGAGTCTTGATATAAAAAGTCACCTATACTTATACTAGGACTTACAGGATTATCAGCCGGAAACTCTATGGTACACACATTAGTACCTGCCCCATTTACACCAACGGGAGGAGGGCCAACTGCCGAAGGATTAACAGGTATCCCTATTCCCTTTATAGACCTTAAGCCATATTGTGCGCCGGGGATATTAGTGTTATCAGCGGTGTTCTCATTACGAATATAAGCATACCACGCTCCCTCTTTCATTTCAAACTCACTACCTGAAATAGAAGCAGTACCTTGGTTAACTATTGCAGTATCAGGAGCCGCATCAAATTGAGGGTCAGTAACATCAAAATTAGCCACGGGGCTTTCGGCAATCGCCGACACACTCCAAGCACTAGGAGAAGACTCAAGCTCTATTGTTTTAAATAATTTAGCTTCTAAAGGTGACTCGTTAAATACGGTTTTAATACTTGATGTTCCCTGAATATTATAAAAAAGTCCTCTCGCCGTAGAATTGGAATTATGACGATATAAATTACCCCCCTTAAACGAATAAAAGTAATTATTTATTCCTACCATTTGCTCCGGGCCATAGCTAAAAAAAGATGGCCACCCTTTAGAGGTTTCACTATAAGATAAAGTATAAAAATTATTCATAATATTTTTTTCTTAAATTAACACACTAAAATATATCACACCCTCCCACAGGATAAGTTCCTGTTTGACAAATACTCCAACAGGTAACGATACCAAACTCATCTACTTCTATTATTCGGTTCCCTGTAGTGTCCGGAAGAACCGCCGCTGTATTATAATAATACCGTCCCGTCGGAAGCCTTGTCGCGCCATTACTATCACTAAACACCATATCATTAACCCGAGGCTCATTCGTCACCGAAGCTTGAGTAGCGCACGGCGTTCCCGCTACATTGGGGTTCCCCGGAATACATGGGCCTCCATCTCCGCCCCACGCATTAGCTGCCACATAACAGGTAGCTGTGGTTCCTGACCCCTGTCCCGCCGTACACATCGCTCCAATATCACCGTCAGTATCTGATAAAGGATGAGGCCCATACAGTGTGAAGGGAGCAGCAGGTAGAGCCGCCGGCGTGTCTACATATATTTTAAAGCTCGTATTAGAAGTAATAGAATATATATCTAACTCTATAGCTTCGGTTGAAGCTAGAACTCCTGTTAATGGAATTACAGCCATAGACCACCCGGGGGTGCATACATACATATTGCTATCCGGTTTATATAATTGAACTTGAGGAGGCGTGATATAAAATCTGCGTTGGTCATTTAGATTGCTATAGGTTCCTGTGATTGGACTTAATGCTTTTAAACTATACATACATTCAGGACAGTTGGTGCTATCATTAGGATATCTTTCAGCTATTAGCCAATCCATCCCCAAATCATACCAATCGCTCTCATTTGGATAAAGAGCACAGTAAGTGGTGAGGCCAAACATGGCTTCTGCTATATCATTATTGCCATATAAAGAATCAGGTATTATATCCGTCCATATCGGTCCCTCGTGGTTGCCATTAGCAGGCAACGGAATAACAGTCTCCACATTAACATAATCTTCCGGTCCTCCGGAAGCAGGAGAAAATCCTGCCGAACAATCAATGGTGCTAACTCCGTTATCATTATGGGTGCACGGAATCGCGCTTCCACTAAACCCTGCTAGGCCTATATACACAGGATTGTCTGTTACTAGAGCTACGTCAGTCTCATTGCCCTGACAATTTATATAACATGGATATGGACTGTTGGGAGTGTCACACTCCCAAAGGTTATTATTCTCATATATTACTAGTTGGGCTGCAATCTGAGAGGGCCATTCCTCTCCATTCACCTCCGAAGCTGCAGTTAAAGGCACATAGGCCGCTGTGCCGTCAGCATTTTTTCCACCCATTTTTAAAGCGTTACCACCCCAAATGCAACCGCTTGCCCAATAAATATACGCCCCAAGGTTATTGATTATAGCGGGGTCAAGATATTGATTATACGCATCTTCTTCTAGCATATTATCCGCATTGGCTCCTCTCACACTAAATAAGTTAGTTTTTCCTGCTATCGTTCCATCATTATTATAATGGGTAACTATCAACCCTTTGGGGTTGTTCCCTGTAAATACCCGCACAATCACGGCCCCTGTAGACAAAACAGGAAGAGTATAGGCACTTCTATACAAACCTCCCCCTATTCCCGTGTCTTCCATCTCATAAACAGTATCAAATGCGGCATTTCCCCCAACACAAGATATAGACGTTTGACTAACAATACTATCTTCGTCTACAAAAAAAGCTTTAGGGTCTCCATTTTCCATATATTTATAGAATTTGTTTTTTTGTGCCGGCGCTAATGGTTCTCCGTTTTCTCCTGAACACATAATATCTCCTAAATTAGGAACTCCAAATTGAAAAATAACATTAGGAGCTGCTTGACCATACCCGGAGCATCCGGGAACATTGTAAATAACTTCGTTTAATGTGCTGAGCCCACAAATCTCTCCTAAAGAGTCTCCGGGAGGACTCACGCTAATAGGGTCTAGTTTCACAGGACACATAACAGCGACTGTTGCTCCATTTTCACACTGAGGATTAAAAAGCTTAAGCAGAGAGCGGTCTTCAAACTGATTTGTTTTAGGTATAACACAAGTAAGCCAACCTCGATAACCTTGCCCTGTAGTAGCGTCAGTAGAGGGGCCTATTTGAACCTGCTCCGTAGAAGCAGTGAAACTTTCCGTAGAGGGTTTATTAGGAAAATAATTACCTCCTCCTAATTGAAATTCGTTTGCAGGCCAATGATACCAATAACTAGGGTAATTAGTTCGGGTTAATGAGAGTGCGACGATTCCTGCGGTATAGGGAGTATTATTAGGCAAATACACTCCCGGCTGACAGCTTGCAGTAAAAGGGTCAGCAGTGCTCATGGGGCTTACGCCGAATGTATTTTTTCTTCCCACATATACAGCTTTAGTATCATCAGTTAGCGCTGTGTCATTAATACGTTTAGTTGAACCCACTGTTCCTGCAGGTCCGTTTTGAACAGGCACATTCCCACCAACATCTCCGGGGGAGACTACGTTTGTTCCGCTTGAAGAAAAATTATTGCTTGTGAAAGTGGTAATACCCGCTTGCTGCATGTACGCTATCATCCCCCAAGGAGAACTGTAGTCCGAACTTGGGTTGGTGGTAGCATTTTTTAGATATACTCTCCATATAATTGCTCCCTCCCCTCCTGCTTCGCTGCCGGCACTAAAAGGGATATTATAGGTTCCCGCCTGCGCTTCATAAATAGTAGCACTAGGAGTGGCAGGAGTAACATCCTGTGTACGTGGAAAAGATTGGTCTTCGGCATCACAAGGACTAAAACAATTAGGACAATCTTCAGGGTCTTGTAAGACTCCTAATAACTGATATCGCGTGGTCAATCCATCGCTATACCATCCATCCGCAGCCAATACGGTAAGGTTAGCATCCTCAAACACTGCTGTTGATAATGCTAAATTTGTTCCATCCATGTATTTTTGTAATATCTCTGCCATATTTTATTTTTTTTCTTTCATTATATATTAAGGGCATGTACATGCTCCCGGATAACATCCTTGAATGGTTACAGTCGGGAAAGGCCAATAAGACCCATCGGGCTGTGTGGGCAATAAGTCTGTGTTAATAAATACAGGAACGCTTTGAGAACACACATAAATTATAGTGGGCTCTGCGTCCTCTGCCGGTGCTAGTATTTCCATTGTTTGAACTACTCCTAATGTATCTGTGTATTCAAAGGTCCATTGACTCGGAGCGGGATACCAATTGTCACTGCTAATTGTACCGTCCCCGTTAGGGTCAATCCAATAGGTTCCTCCTTGAAAAACGGCAGTTATTTGGTAACACGTGTTTACTGTTCCTACCGGACATGCACATACACAACACACGTCCTCTAATCCCCCGCCGCCGAACTGAGGTAAAGTATTGTGACATAACGGGTCTTGTGTGGGCAGCGTGAGGTCATATATAATATATAAATAAGGGTCTGTAGCCGGAGCAACCGGAGTAGGTACAGTAAATGAACCACGATATTGGTCTGCGCCTGCCACTGCAGGAATCCACGCACTAGTGGAGGAATCCCAACTTTCTAAGGTCATAATATTCCCTGCTGTAATCGCATCGTTTCTAAGCGCTCGTGCGCCCGTTATATCCTTAGCGTAAGGAGTTGCGCTTCTAATCCATAAGAACCTACATTTAGCCGGGTCAAAAGCGTTACACGCAAAATCATTAGCGGCACAAGCACCCCAATTAGTTAATTTTAGCGTCATTGTTGAGCCGTTAGGAGGACCGACCGTGTTCTGAATTTGATTAAGGTATCCTGAGTTATCCCACTCCATACATAAAGGGAACACGCCGTCTGTTAAGATGCTTTCATCAAGATTAGTATTATTTACCGTTATGTAATCGTCATATAGCTGTCCCGAAATTGTATCTCCCGAAGGGAGGTCTTTGCTCCACTGAAAGGTTCTAAAGATTGATATGTCTCCGAGAGTGGTGGACGTGGTAGAGCTTAAGGGGTCTCCTCCTAAGCTTCTAAATATCACCGGAATAGTACTTAAATACTGTATAAGGGGACATCCTACCTCCCATCCTAATGTTCCTGCTCCGGTTGGAGTGATAGTAACAATAGCCACATCTAAGCTGCCGCCACTTAAATCTTTGGTGAAAGTTAATGTTAAAGTTCCCCCCGCGTTGACCGTGCCACTAGCCGCAACCGCGTTATTCCACTGAACAGAAATATCAAAATCAGCTCCCGTGGCATTAAACTCCCATGTTACAAGACCTTGATTAAAACTTAAAATAATAGTTTGAATTATAGGAGTGGTGTCGGGGGCTGTAAAACTTAATTGTTCTCCACAAGGAGATACATCAAAATCAGACTCTTGAACAAAATCTCCTACAGACAATTCATCACAAGGGTCAAGACTTAAAATATTAATAGGATTGTCGTTTATAGACACCACATACTCATTCATATAAGGGTCCCATCCTCCTATTTTTTGGGTATGTACACCAATAGTACTAGGGTCGGACGCTGTAGCATTAACCTCTCCCGAGCCATTAAAAACGTCTCTTACCCAACTACGCATTCCATATTCGGAGATTACGTCTAATTGTTCACTTTTAGAAGAAGAGCCCCTAAGCCTAAGAATAGCTCCTCGTTTTTGGTCAGTGAAATACTTATCATATCCATACTCACAATAGCTTTCGGGGTTTTTGCTAATTCCATAATCTTCAGTTCGGGCAATTTGTGTTCCTAAAACTTGAGGAATAGAAGCAATATCTCCCCCTCCTTCCGAGTCACTTAATAAGTTTTTACCTGCTAACACATAAGATATTTTATCTTCCTGTAAAACCAACACATCGGTCTCTCTTCCACTTAAAATTTGTATATGACCAAAAGAGTCTTCTAAAGTTTTAAAATTTAATAAACCTAAATTAAACTCATTAAGTCTGTTTACATTGCTCTCATCATTATACACGCCACTATAAGTCATGTCTGCAAACCTTCGTTTCATTCCATAGTCGGCAGATGTAGAGGTAACACGATTTCCTAGTTTAAAAGATTTACCTGTAAGGGAATCTCTAACTTTATAACTTTCCACTCCGTTTCCAAAAGAGTAACAGTTGTAAAATCCTAGGTGAATAATAGCAGATTGAACTCCTACATCTCCCGGAATACCCGGAACTTGGTTTTGGTCGCCGGTAACAATACCCGAGTTATGACCCCCCGTCGCTTGGTCAATGGTATATGTATTAGTATCTTCATACCAAACATTAGGTAAGGCATCTTGAGGTTCGCTTTCAAAAACAATAGTTTTTTGAGTAAAAGAAATATCAATAGTAGCACTTACGAGACTTGTGGTTTGATAACTACCACCTCCATCAGGCCCCCTAACCACAAGAATAACCTCATTATTATTCATTCTCGCCCACCTAACACTAGCTTTACATGGGAGGCAGGTAGAACCACCAAACGCAGCAGTAGCCAATCCTGTAGTGGTCGAACCCGCTGCAAAATAGGTGCTGTTTACATACTCCACAGTAAATCCATCCGCACATAAGCTTCCTACTAAAGCTCCCTGACTTAAATTATTTCCTATATTTTGAGCATTCCAAAAGTCAATTATATTATCATAATCCGTATCCGCCTCAAAAGTTTGGTCATAAGTATATATTCTTCTGTCATCTTGATAAGTCGTAGCTCCCGCCACCGACAGAGGTCCTTTCCTTTCAAACCTAAATTTTACCCTTACTACCGTTTCGGCAGGAATCTCTAGGTCAGAAAAAGTATATTCACTATTGGCGTTATCCCAAGTTGGGGCACCATATATTCCTCGATAATAAAGCGTAGGACACGAGGTGTATCCCGAAGTGGTGGTGCTGCGCGCCATTTGAGTTATAGGCCTAATGGGGAAGGGAGGATTATTGCCTCCAATGGGTGGTATAGCAGGATATTTTAACTCGGGGTTACCCGAACCTGCCGCCGCCTCAGGAATACTAAAGCTTATATTTTTTAATTGCATATACACTCCTTGAGGAATAGCCAACCATTTAGGGTTGTCCCCTACTCCAGGTTTTTCCACGTCGTCGGTTTGATTATTGCCCGAATATGTCGGATTTATGGATTTAATAAAATTTTTCGGCTTACTTCCTTTAAATAAAACTTCGGCATAATCACAGTTAGACACAGGTCCACTTATATCTTTTTTACACAGCAGGCGGTCTCCTACTTCTACTTTAGTAGCGTTTTGTCCATCAAGTAAAAACCAATAAGACCCATCTACCGAGCTAAGAAAAACTTTAGAGGAGTATATAGTTTCATAATTTTCTTCGTCGGGCTTAATAACAAAACGATAATGGGTGGCCCATTTGGGAGCTAATTGAGTAGGGGGGATAACTACCTTAGCTTTACTTACCACGGAAGAATCGCTACACAAGGTGCTCACCGAATTTCTTTTGCTTGTAAAAGCAGTAGTAGACCTTCCAAACTCATCTAAATATATTATACCTAATTCATATCCTCGATTACTATGTAAGCTTTTTCCTGACCCCGGTCTATCTATTACCGCTGTAGCATCTTCAAACGATGGCCAGACAACGGCACAAGGGTCAAAGGCACCCCCTAAGTTTTGGTCTTGGTTATAAATAACCGGAATAACCTTCATGCTCATTTGCTGTGTTCCTGTCCACTGAATATACTCCACCAACCCCTTACTGTCATTAGAGGTTACCTCATTTACAGTGGTGGGACAAGGTAGTGAGTCGGCAGCTATAGCTCGGAATAAATATTGATAAGTAGCTTGGCTATAATCAGCTACTAGAACAGGCGCAGTCATGCAGTTAAGTCTATCTGTTAATGTTGAGCCGGTAGCACAACCACTCGTTCCCGTAATAGGTTTTTTAATATTACCCGTTAAAGGGTCTCCATATCCTAATGCCTTTTTAAAAGCTTGGTCGGGGTCATTAAACATGGCAAGAGCATTACTATAATTTTTGTCAATAGTAAAATTAAAATCTATCCACCCACCATTTAACGCAATATCTGTTAATCCACCTGCTCCTATTGTCCCCGTGGTATCATACCAACACTGACCCCCTGTTTGCCAATTATTTTGACAATTATATCTAAATCGTAACCTTAGGATTGAACCCGCCTGTAACGGAATACCTGCAAAGTTAAGAGTCATTCTATATGCGTTCACGGCATAACTCGTTCCGGCTCCTCCTGAGCCTCCCTGTTGACATGGGGCGTTAGAACCAAACTTATAGGTAGCCATGTTCGTGTTCTGATAGGTAATTGGAATTTTAAAAACATCTGGGCTTTCTTTATCGAGAGAAGCCACCCATTCTTGTTGCACAGGCCAACCCATCATATTAATCATATCATAACCATCCACATAATTTCCATACATTAATCTGTTCCCCATTAAGGTTTGAGCCTTAGCAATTCTTGGAACATTATCATAAAGTCGTAAAATTTCATCCGAAGGAAGGACTGTATATATTTTGCTATTATCAAAGAACACTGTGTAAGTTTGGTTATTTTGTAGCGCTCCTCCACCATTAGCATTATCTTTGTCAATTTTTTCAACTATCTTAATCACATTTGAATCAGCCTCTTTAAACACTATATCTACACCTATAACTGCCTCCGGCCCACTATCATAACTAATGCTTACAGAATTAAATCGATTAGTCATTCCCTCATTTAAGAGAGAGTCGGGAGAAAGAAAAAACATATCTGCTCCAAAGGCGGGCTGTGTAAAAGGGGAAAGGGCCGAATATTCTTTGTCACTATATTTATATCTATAAGCAAAACACAACATTCGATTTTCCAAATAGTTTTGCTCCTCGGCAGTAACACTGCTTTGCATATTAAAGGACAGGCCTGGAGGAAATAATGGAGGGGCTTTAATAACTAAAATGTCTTTAGCTAAAGAGGGGTCATCCACTCCTAGAGAGCAAGTGGTAGAAGGGGGTGTCGGTGTACCTACCGCCGGATAAGGATAACTTTTAGTTACATTAATTTTTCTAGGAGGATTGTAGTTGTCCGTCCAAAAAAGCATATCATCAATAAGATTAACCCCCGTTATAAGACGACGAGGATTAAAATTTAAAGTAGTAGTCCATTGAGTATCACAAACTACGCCGTCCCACATACTTACAATAATAGGGTCTGTAGTTCCTGATACGGTATTAAAGGAAACCACCATATCACATCGTTGAAGATTTTGAGTAATAGTATAGGCCACACCGGCCCCAATACCACCTACTGTTAAATCTCCCGACAATATTAAGGTGCTGTTGCTCACTACTTCAGTGACATATACGTAATCAGCATTGGTGCACGTACCACATTTTACAATATCCCCTACACTTACTGATGTGGTAAAAGATTGAGTAGTATCTATAAGTTTTAATACCTCAGGGCCCCCGGTGGTACTACTTGTTACCAAAACACTTCCTGGCGCTGTAGCCCCACCACTGTCGGTAGGGTATATACCCATCCATGTGGGGTCATGAACAAACCAATAAATAGTTTCATTAGCGGGGTCTGCATAACTACCAAGACACACAGCATTAGGACTCAGCTCCGCACTACAAGCAAATCCTGCAATAGGGAAAGCCACATTAGTTAATTGAACATTCCCTTTAGCGTTTTCAACCGAACCTATCTCTGAATCTTCTGTAGACCCCAAACGAACATTCATAGCATCAGCATACTCGCCATTTGGAAGTAGTCTTTCATCTACAGATTTATTCATTATACCTGCAGCAAAATTTCTTTGATGTTTTGCCATTGCTATTTAATCCATTTATCCCTTCCTCTTAAATTCATAAGAAGTCTTCCTGGGTGTATATTACTAATTCTAAGTTTAGCATTTCTTAATAATGCCGCCTTTTCTCTTTTTGTTCTATTTATAATGTATTCTTGGGCTCCGTGTTTAGAAGCTAGAATCGCATATTTAATATAAGCATACACATATTCTTCAAATAATTTATTAACAGAAACCTGAGCGTCGTTGCCGTTTTCCATTCCGTCCGACACATACTCTAACACACACGATTCATTCGACATATTAGAATCAAAATTAATAACCCCTCCTTTTTTGTCAATAGTGAAGGTTGGATTTGCATTAGCTGTTTCCGTATTTAATCCATATCGTGCACCAATAATATAATCAAAATACCATGCTCCTTGGTAATAATACCCCTCATACCCATCAAACAACGGATTATTTTTATTTAAATAAATACTTTTTTTACTGCCTGTAATTCTATCGTGGTCTAAACCTGAGAATTGAGGTTGCAATGCCGCACCCCATTCGTCAAATAAAATATTATCATTATTATCTTGCAAGTAGGCTGCAGCACTTCCTACCTGAATATTTTCTGTTAAAGGTCTTAAAACTCCCTCTTTATACAAAGATATACGCACCCAATTCACATAATCAGAAGGTAATATAAAACGAAGTTCAGTGCCTACCGTAAGTTGTAAAACTTTTATTTCTTTAAAGGCATCATAGTTCAATTCTTGAATAGCTCGCTTTGCGTGAAACAAAACCTTGTACCTTTCTTCATTATTAATAATAGCGTGATTACCATTATACATAAGCATAAAGTTGTTTACTATATCCCGCAATGACACGTATTGATAAGACCCCCAATTTTCATCTGTAGGGTTGTTGCCATTATTTTCATAATATGTATATTGTGATATATAGGCCATTATTGTTCACTTTGTTTATCTGCGGCTATCTCGTTCATAGCAAATGTAGCTACATCGGCTTCTCGAATTTGAACGCCCGCATATTTTAATATTCTCATTATTAACTCATTCATATTATCCTGAGGAACCTCAAAATTTTGATAATCTGCTGCACCCCCATTAAATAAAGGAGTGTTGTTTACCATAGTATATGTCCATCTTGGGTCTAAAGGATATCTAATATATTGACACGCAAGGGCTCCCTTTTGGTTTATTGTAGAGGGATAAGCCGTCACCTGTTGTGAGCCGCTCCTCTCCCCTAATACATAGGCGGGAAACTGTGTTGTAGGAGCAGTAAGGTTGGAGCTAGTTAAATTAAATATCTTATTCTGCTCTACTTTTTCCACTTGGGTAATATTATTAGCGTCATATATTCTATAATTCTGTCCATTAGCCATTATATCCTCACTTAAACTTAAAGTGGTGTCACTGTCTACTGCCGTAACATAGGCTTGCAACATGGGTGCGGCAGGTGCGCCGGCCGGACTTGTGTTTACAACAATACTTCCAATAGGCGGAGAAGGACTTATGCTATTGGCTGTAAATCCCCCTGCTGCATTAATTAATTTAAACCCTTGTTGAGCAGTAGTAGTTCCATTAAATAACTGCGTAGGATAATAAAATATCTTATCAATAAAATAATAATCTATCGGGACACTGTAGATGTTTGCCGTGTCTAAAGAAGCAACAGGTTGGTTTAAAAACTGAAAAGCGGAAAAAATAGAAATATCTTCCTCAATGGATTTTCTTATGTCCGCATATCCTGTTCCTGAGACTCTAGCATTTTCTTTGTTTAACTGATAGTTATAAGAATAGAAAAAGTCTTCAAACACATCTAGCTGTGCTTGTTTGGCAAAAAGGTTAAAATCCCCAGGACTTAAGTATCCGTAATTATTTTTATTTAATACCGCTAATACGGTATTATATACTTCATTAATCATAGAACAAAGATACTAAAAAAAAAATTCCCTTTGATTTTAACACGCGCTTCCCGCAGGGTCTAGCACACATACTGTTACCGCGTTTAAATACATCTGTTCTCCCGTACTGCCCAAAGCCTGAGGGAACTTATAAGGAACCTTAAACGAGACATCGTTAGATTCTAACAACCTAATGGCGCTATTGGTCAAATAGCTCACTACTCCCTCCCTATGCGGGTCTAAATCAATTGCCGTGCCGTCAATATTTGCAAATTGTAATTTCACCACAACCCCTCCTGCATAAACCACAGATATATAAAGCCCTCCTATAATGGTTTGGATGTTGTCAATTGCTAACATATATTCACCTCCTGTGCCTGTGGTTTGGGTCTTACAACGAGTTCGAACAATAAGATATTTATTTTTAATAGGTGTTGCCATATTATGATACAGTTACAGAGGTTATAGTAATAGGGTTAGAGCTTGGGTCTAAAAATGGAATTTCAGAACTATACTGTCCCGTAGAAGCGTCTCTAGACCCTCCTATGGTAGGCTTAACTTGACCATTCATTCCTATGGGACCTACTCGTTCATCATTAGCAATCTTGTCTATAAAATAGTTTAGTAATTTATATTTATCAGTGACATCTACTCGGGAACTAAGACCAAAGGTTACTTTATTACCCGAGGTATAATAAATATCGACGGTATCTAAAGGACTACGAGAATCGGGAGATATAAGAATTATATCGCTCACCGACACATACATGCCATAGCCATCTACTCCTATAATGATATAATTTCCCATAAATACAAAGATAATAAAAAAAGGGGACTAGTGTCCCCTTCTTTACTAAGTAGCGATAATACTAATTAAGCATTAACAACATTGGTTGGAGTTAAAGTTAGCGTTAAATCATAAACAGGATTTGTCCATGATGTTTGTAGCGCTTCTTTAATTGCCGCCTGTATTTCAACTTGAATATTGAAGTCTGTTGTAGCCGCTGTAGTAATAGTGGTAGCCGTGCCGTCATTGTACGCAATAACAGTATCGGTTGCTGTTGCTGTTGCTGCTCTAACGGTTTTAATACCTTCTATTGCCACTAATTGGTTTCCTTCAAAACTAGTGTCCGCATCACCTTTGATATTTAAAAATTTTTGCATAATAAAAAAAAATTACAAAATTTTGTGAGACTATTCTCGATACAAAGATACATTAATTTTTTAACGTCTTCTCAAGTAATTTTAATGCCTCTATACCATCATCACTTTGTAAATAGCTTGCTACCGTTAAATTAACATCTTCGCCATTAGGAATGCTTAACATTCTTTTCTTATTAGACTTGGTGTTAAAATGAACTTTACTTCCTTTTTGTGCCAATATCCCTTCATTAAAAAACTTCTGAACTTGTGATTGAAGTTTGATTAATGGGTCGCTAATAATATTTAAAAAGTCCACAGGCTCATTTTTGGCAAATAATAAAATGTCTCTTTTTAATTCTGCACTACTCAATTTATTAGTATCCGAACTATATAATACTCTATGTATTTCTTCCATTTGGTCAATAGTCATTTTACGAGCTTCGATTAACGCATCTACCTGCGCTGTTAACACCTCTACCTCTTCAGAGGCATTTTTCTCATAATTAACCTCCTCAAATCTTTTTCCCTTCAAAGGGTGAGCATCTAAAAATTGTTGTAAAACCTGATTGTTTTTACGTACCCTTAAAAATCCATCTTCAAAAATAATAGGTTCGATAATAGCATTTCCGTCTTGCTCATCGACATAAATACTTTTTTGGTTACGAGCATAACGAAGTTCACGGTTAGAACCGGTTTCTTCATTGAACTCTAATAATGGAAATCTATTGGTGTGTCTTGTTGGAAGCAGATATGATAAAGGCGCTTCATTCCTTGTAAGTTTGTAGACTTTATCTACATATTTTGCTTGCTTTTTCATTTCAATTTAATTTAATATAATTTATAAATAAAAAGATAAAGGGGGCACAAGGCCCCCCTATCTTTCAAAAATACTATTCTTGGAATAAGAAGAAGTTATTTGCACCTAAAGTACAAACAGCTCTTTCTGATAAGAAGTTTACCTCCATAGCATCTAAGCTAGAAGTTTTTGCTCCTCCCGCAGAACCTGTAATCCATGTTTTGTATCGTCTGTTTTCAGTTTCTGAAGCACGATATCTA
>TARA_R100001594_G_scaffold1063_1_pt1 | contig 16399 bp, 32 predicted proteins | sample TARA_R100001594 | Tara Oceans TARA_R100001594 (sample SAMEA2622752) | marine metagenome | biome: marine biome (ENVO:00000447); feature: marine epipelagic mixed layer (ENVO:xxxxxxxxx); material: "saline water (ENVO:00002010), including plankton (ENVO:xxxxxxxx)" | depth 150 m | reverse complement strand
CAAAGCGGTTTACAAACTGCACAAATTGAGTCATTTCAAAACGAAATTTATACGAGTGGAATGAGCAAATTTGAATCGAGTGTTAGTATGTCAAAAGTAGTGGCAAAATCTTTCGAGTTCTTTAAAGAGAGCGGAAAAGGTTTGCTTGAAGAAAATGGCATTTATTGGGGTGTTGATGAGTTCGCACAAAAGATGTTCGGGTGGAAAAGGTCGTACCTCTATAAAATGGTAAAACTTTCAAAGGTTCACACCTCAAGGATAAAGAAGTTCAAAAGGGACTGCCAAGACCTAAGAGAATCGGGCGAAGTGGTGGCCGTATCGGTTGAAAATTGTTTAAAAACCATTCGCGAAAGTGTACAAAGCGGACAAGATGAAACACCACAAACGCGACCGCAAATAGTGTTAAGTATCAAAATGGATAATGCGACTTTTAAGATGTACGACAACAACGAAACCAAATGCTCAATGAGTGTGGAGCAGTTGCGAAACGTTAGGGGACTTTTGAACGATTTTATCGAGGAATGCGAGGTTAACTTATCAGAATAATAATTAAAATTTAATAGATATGGAAAATCGAAATACAGGTGTAATTTACACCACAACAGGCGAAAGTCGGAGAAGTCGGATTCAAAATTACCATGCTACTCAAGGTTGGGAATTATGGAAGAATAAAACGAAATGGAAATCAGATTTACGAGGTATGACACCGAGCGAAATTTGTGACACCGTTTTTAAGCGACCACACAATGAGGGTTATGAATCAAGGTTCAGAATCGGTTTTGAAGTGGAAAAGAGCTATTTTTACTATGACGGACAAGGAAGTGCGGAAACCACACATGACCGATTAAATCAAGAATATGAGTTGTTTAGAGGGTTTGAAACTGACAGCTCATGCGGTGTTGAAGCAATCACACACATATTGCCGTTAGTACCCAAAGGCATATGGAGAACGAAAGTATTCGACATGATGTATAAAGCAAGACATATTTTAGATGATTCTTTGAGTCCTAGCAATGGAAAATGCGGGGGGCATATTTGCCTATCGGTTGAGGGCATGGAATCGAGGGAATTGTTTAAAGCGGTTCGTAAATTTAGTGGAATTGTAATGTCATTATATCGCATGAGGTTGTACAGGACAAGAGGTCAGAATTATTGTTCCAATAATATGACCATGAGAACCACAAGGGGGACAGGTTGGACAAATGCGGGGTATATGGACTCAGTATGTTTTAATGATAGGCCAAGTCATACAAAATACTCATTCTGTAAGCTATCAGATAAATTTATCGAGTTTAGAGTTCCCCCGAGGGTAACCTCAGTTGAATGTTTACGACTGCGCTATGAGTTATTTTATGAGGTTATGCGGTGGGCGGTTAAGCACAAAGACACGGATTCAGGGGGAGCGCTCCAAGTTGGCGCGGGTGTTTATACCAAATTCATTAGAGCGGTTAGACCTATCATTCTAAAGATGTGCAATGGCGACCAAATCAAAGCCGACACCATCTGCCGAGAATCGCGACATTTTCAAAGGTTCATCGATACTGATGGGGTAAAGGTGGCGCAAGTGGTCAAGGACTTTGTATTGAACACCGAGACCGTGAACCGCAGAAATAGAATTGAAGGGGGTTCGAGTCATGGTAGTAATGCACGGCGCGACCTATGGAAACGCGGAGAGTGGGTGTAATTCCCACACCGACCGCGTGAAAAGGGGGGGCATTTTGCCCCCTTTTTTTGTTTTTGTGTCTTTAAGGACACACATTTTTAGTCAGTTTTTTATGTTTCTATTAAAATTATCAGTCAGTTTTTTGTGTTTCTACTAATCTAAATACAGATTTTGGACTAAAATTTTAGTCGGTCTTCAGGCGAATAAGTGCCACGTACATCTGTTAAGTGGGCGAAGTTGTCCCGACCGCAAAGCGGAGCGCGGGAAAGAGTGGGCGGGAAGCGGGAAGCGTACGTGCTTCGCGGAAGCACGGAAAGTGCCTGTAAAAAAAATATGCGCATAAATTTTGGTGGTTCAATTTATATATTATATATTCGTGGCAGATTTCTTTTCATATCTACAAGTGGAATTGCAATTGAAAGTGTCAGGGGGTACAAACGACACAGACAACCGCAGTTCCACTTTTCTTTTGTCCCTCTTTTATTTGGTGTTGTCTAAATTTTGTCGTATATTAGTGCATTATTAATCGAGTTCTGAACATACAAATTAAATGTTCTACTCATAAAACAAAGGAAGATGTGTATTATAATTGTAAAACAAAAGGGAAAGAAAGTAAGCCCTCAAGTTTTAAAAACCTCAAGTAAAATAAATCCGCACAATTTAGGTGTGGTATGGTTAGATACATTTGAAGTGTCTTATCATAAATCTAAAGAGTGGAAAGTGTTAAATACTGACCGCCCTTATATTGCTCACTTTAGATATGCAACAATCGGACAAGTGAACAAAGCAAACACCCACCCCTTTGAGTGTGGCAATAACAAGAACGAGTTGCTAATGATGAACGGAACAATCCGCGGAAAAGGAAATATCCACGAGTGCGACACTAAAGTTCTAGCCAAAGAGTTAGGCGGTGTATCGCGCCACGTATGGAAAAGCGAGTTAGAGAAGTATGATTGTCGTTTTGTTTCTATTAATAAAAAGCATAGAACGTTCCAAATATATAATAAAGAGTTGTGGACACAAAAAGAGGGGGTGTGGTACTCGAAAGACAACGTGCTACAAGATAATCTTATTGCCGTATATGGTACGTTAAAAAAAGGATATTCAAATTACCACCGATATCTAAACAAATCTAAATATATAGGAAGTGGAAACACTACGGACAAGTACCCGTTGATAATAGAGGGATTGCCTTATATGGTAAACCAAAAAGGGAAAGGACACAATGTTAATGTTGATGTCTTTAAAATTTCCAATCCCACCCTTGAACGTGTGGATATGTTGGAAGGACACCCGCAATGGTACAAGCGAGTACAAGTTCCCGTTACATTAAAGAGCGGGAAGGTTTTAAAGTGTTGGATATATTTCAACCCCAAAAAGATAGGGGCAAACACAACCCTACACAAAACGTATTCACAAAGCACATCAGTATATGGTAGAATTAAATCCTACACCCCTAAAATGTTTGATTGGTCAAGCATTACCCCTATTGATGAAATAGAGATAAATAGAGATGATGAGTTGTTGCGATTCGATGAGTCGTTTAGTGACACCCCGTATTGTCCCGATTGCTTAAATGATTTAGAGTTCGATAGCTTTAATAGTTATCATTGTTATGGGTGTGGTCAATGGTTTAGTGAAACAGAAGTATTAACTAATAATTTTTAAGATGAAGTATAAAAGAAAAATGTATGAGAGCAACCCGAACATTGTTAGTCGTGTACAATCGTTACTATTAGTTTTACATAATTGCCAAGTGTATAGTTGTCCCAAAGAAACAACCCAAAAAATACGGGAAGAATTATCGATGTGGGTAGATTTAGAGAGCAATGAATAGTTTATGGTTAGAACATATGATTAGGCACAACCACCCATGCGGGGAAGTTGTGTCTAATTGTTGTTGTGAAAAAGTAATCCCCGAAACAGATATTTGCGGGAAATGTAAAGAACATTGTAAACCTATATATATATAGATATGAAAAATTTTAATACAAGCATTAACAATCGTAGAGTGTGTAAGTGTTGCAACAATACTAAAGACATTGAGAAGTTCGCGAGTGCGGGAATAGTAAAGGGAATCAAATACTATCGCAGTTCGTGTAAAGATTGTTATTATATACAGAAACAAGAGGAATTAAAAAAATCCATAGACACTTTTAAAAAGTGGAAAACTAAACAGAAGTGCAGTAGATGTGGATATTCTAAAAAAAATAACTTTGAGTTCGTAGTGGAGCATTTGCAGTTCCACCACCCAAAGAAAAACAAGTTGTTTAACATAGCGGATATGGTGCGGAGCGGATTTAGATTTAAAGGTAAGCGACTACAAGAAGAATTAAAAAAGTGTGATATTTTGTGTGGTAGATGTCACGACTTTATTCATTATACCACGAAAAGACATTTAAAATAATACTATTATGACAAATTTAAAAAAAGACATTAGGCGGTCTCTAAAACACCTACGAAAAATAAGCGCGGAAAGATTTAAGTTGTTGGTAATTATCTTTGTAACCCTTGGCGCATTAGCGGGGGGCGGATATGGTTTATATTATTCTCTTATGAATGGTGTGAGTATGATACTCATATTTTTAGTAAGTGTAGTGTGGATTTGGTTCGGGATAGGTATGTTAGATATGTTTAGAGACATGGTTAAATTTAATAAATAAAAACATGAAGAAGTTTATTATCATAGCCATAGGAATTATTGGATTTAGTTCTTGTGGCACACAAAAGTGTGGAATGAGTGGCAAGTGGCGATTCAGTTCAATCGATGTTGAATATAACGAGCAAGTGGAAGTGTGTTCAATTAACGATTACAAAAATGAGTAGTGAAATACAAAACCTTAAGTCCGAATTAGAATGGTATCGGACATATAGTTCATTTATAAATACTAACTTTCCGAATGTGTGCGCCGAAGCAAGTGCGTACGCAGACGGGGATAAAGAATAAAATTATGAAACGAAAAGAATTAATAGAAAAAGGTATGGAAAAATACGAAAATGAATTAAACGAATTAACTGATGAAGAATTAAAATCTGATTATATAAGTTGGTTTGGGGGGGAATATGACATTGAGGAATTAGAGAAAGTTAAAAGAGATGAAATGATTTTTGATATGTTAGAGGATAAGAGAAGATATGTAAAGTATTACGATAGAGATGAGTTGATGGATTTTTTAGAAATATAAATTAAATAAAATTATGGAAAAGAAAATGAATAAATTAGAAAGGTACTGCTTTGATTTAGCAGTAGAGATAATAGGGAGCGACTTAAATGATATTAATAGGGTGGCAAGTATATTATATGATGAATTTACAAAAGATAGGGTCATAAGGCAAAGATTAAAAAACACTTTAACTCTTGAGGGTATAAATAATTATAGAAACAAATAAATAAAATGGAAAAAGAAGATATAAAAAACGAAATAGAAAACTTTATAATATATCATTGTGGAAGTAATGACGGTGAATTAACCTATCTATTAACCTGTTTAGACGCATATATTGATAATGACCATATAATAAACGAATAAAAAAAATTAAATAAATAAAGTTATGGATAAAGATATATTAGAAAGATTAATAATTCTTTTAGATGATATAGAAGAAGCAACAGATATAAGTGGTATGATAAACTCAAAAGATTTATTATTTGAAATAAAAAATAAGTATAACGAATTAAATAAATAAAATTATGGGATATATAGAAGGGTGGCGACTTAACGCACGAGATTTAGAAGAAGAAAGAAACGATTTAGATTATGCAAATTCTCAACCAAACGAGAACGAGCTAGACTACACCGAAATACAAAAAGCAAAAGACATTTTAACAAAACACAAATACTACGTAGATAATTTATGGTGTGTAGACGATGTAAAAAGATTATTAGAAGACCAAGAATTTACTGATGAACAAGCCATGCAAGTGTTAGAAAAGGTTTTTGATAGCGACCGAATCAATAACGAGGTGTGGGAAAGTATTCGTTGGATAGCGCAAGACATGGGTTATAAAGTGTGAGCAAAATAACCAATTAAAAAACAAAGAAAGGGACTGCGTGTCCCTTTTTTTATACAAAAAAAAAACTAAACATATAGTACTTGTTATGTTTTTTTGTACTATCTTTACACTAAAGACAAACAAAGTGCGATGAAAAAAAGAATAAAAGAAGATTTAAAAACACTACAAAGTGCAAGTGATTTTAACATTTGTAAAAACCCCCATTATATTGAAAGAGTAGAAAACCTATTAGAGAATTTTTCTAAAGAAGAATGGGTAAAGACGGGGCAATACCATAATGCGGACACCTATCTTAAAAGCTTTCCTCACACCAAATTGTTTCCAGAAGTAAACCAATTAATAAGATTGGCAGGGAACTATGTGATTCAAGTGTTGGCGGATAAATATGTGTGGACAGATTGTATGGCGGAACACCCGCGCGATGTGATGAGTTGTATATGGGAAAAAGAAAACAAAGACAATGAGTAAAGAAAAAATAAAAGAGGTAAGCCGTAAGGTATATGAGATGTTAGCGGAGAAGAATGATGCCTACGGCAATTCTGCTCTACAACCTATTAATATATTTAGCAAGGGCAATGCCACCGAATCATTGTGTGCGCGAATAGATGATAAGTTAGCGCGAATAAAAAATAGAGGTTTGTCAGACGAAACCGAAGATACTTTATTTGATTTGTGTGGTTACCTTATATTATTAATTATTGCAAAAGAAAAAGAAAGTGACAGAAAAACAAATTGAAATAGTGTTAGTTAGTTTGGTGTGCGCCCTTATGGGAATACTAATTGGTTTAATTATATTTTAATGAACTCAATGAAAGTGTTAGTAGACCTTTATATTGTTCTTGCCAAAGAAAAAGTTTCAATGGTTATAATTTTTATCTTATTAATAACATCTCTTTATAATCAACATCTGATAAAAAAAGAAATTGCAATAGTTAAAACCCAAACAAAAGAAAATCAAATTGAAGAACTACAAGAAGAACTAATGAGTGTAGGTTTTCAGTTAGATAGCATGAAACTAAAATATGATTATAACTTTTATACTAAATAAACATGGACGAAGGAAAATATAAATTACAATTATTTTTAATTGGCCTTATGGTGGCAGGTATATTCTTTATGTTTGTATTGTCAATGCAATAGAACAATAATTTAAAAACATTACTTAAATGAAAAAAGATATTTTTAACAAGTATGCTAAAAAAGTAGCAGACATTTTTGGGATAACACCCGAAGATATATTTACAAAAACAAAAGAAAGAACGTGTGTAGATGCGCGTCATCTATTATATTTTGTGTGTAAGAATCGCCCAATGCGAATAACATACATACAACAATACATGAATGATAATGGGTATAATATTAACCATTCTTCTATTATTCATGGGATTAATCAAGTGCAAGAAAAAATAAACGAAGACAAGGATTATGTGGGTGTGATAAAAAAGGTAGAAAAATGTATAGCTTAACCGATGTTTTTAATCAAGCGGTAGAAGATGATTCTTGTGGGGGTCTTGACACGTTGGAGTCTAGAGGCAGACTTCTTAATGGAATTAAAATAGTGGAAGACAATGAAACCAAAGAGGTGGTTATCTTAAATACCACTAAAGGCGGAGACTATTATAAAGAGATAGATGTGACAGAATATGCTCTTTTTAAGGCAAAGGGTTGGAGATATGGAATTTATGTCTTATCTTTGTCTAACTATCGTAGAAAGCTTGATAAGATAGAAGAAAGAATACGATTAGAGTTAAATGGAAGAAAAAATTCTAAAGTTATTCAAATGGCTAAAGCAAATAGGCAAAGAGTAATGGAGAATTATAAAAAAATATCAAACGAATTAAATTTTAAATCAAAATGAGCAAATCAAATTATTACAAAGGGTTATCGGAGTTGCCGATAAAAAGATTAGTAGAAAAGAAAGGTGGATTAGATTATCTTTCTTGGAGTAATGCTTGGGATATTTTAAAAAAAGAATATCCAAGCGCACAAAGAAAAGTGTATGAGTGTACGTCGTGGGAAGACAATTCCCAAACGCACAGAACACTTAATTATTTTTCTGATGGTAAAACGGCTTATGTAAAGGTGGGAATTATAGTAAATGAAATTGAACACATTGATTACCTGCCCGTTATGGATTTTAGAAACAAGTCTATACCGGTAGATAAAATGACATCGTTTGATGTGAGTAAAACTATTCAACGAGCAACGGCTAAAGCTATTGCTATGCATGGATTGGGTTTATCATTGTGGACGGGAGAAGATATTCCTTCTGAGCCGGAGACAACGAAAAAAGTGGTTAGTGCTACATTAGATGTAGGGGATGATAATTGGGAGAAAGTTTTTAAATATGTTGAAGCTAATAAAAAATTAGGATTAGAACATATTCTTAAAATGCTTTCAAAGAAATATAAAGTTAGTGATGTAGTGACTAAGGAGATTAAAAAAATACTTAAATAATGAATTGGGAAGTAGAACCGTATCAAGAGGAAGTGTATAAAATTAAATGCAAACATTGTGGAGAGCGCTCCACCTATGATTTTTGTTCAGAGGGATGCCGAGGCGCTTATTGGAGTGAAATGGATTAACTAAAAAAATTATTTATTATGAGTTTAAAAACACAACACGTATACCGAGAGAAAATAGAACTTGGGGTTTATTATACATATGATAAAGACCATAAAAAAGTTTATGATACTAAAGGAATGAAAGTTGAGTTTCAAGAGTTGATTAAAAAACTGAAGTCAAAACAAAAATAAGGGATTACATAGGGGTGGATTAATAATATATCGTCTCCGACACCCCTATGCCCTTAAATTAAATATAATCAAATTATGACACAAGAAATATTAGAGTTACTGCGGGATGATGAACAGTATTATAGTGGAGTTGGAAAAAATTATTTATCTAACTCAGATATTGGTGCGCTCTTAAAAAACCCAAGGGAATATGGGATAGAGAGACCGGACAATGTAAACTTTGTAAAAGGAAGATTGTTTCATCAGCTTATTCTTGAACCCCAAAAAGCTAAACACATAAATTGTATAGATGTAAACTCTAGAAATACTAAAGCTTACAAAGAATATAGTAACGGAAAAATTGTGCTACTGCAAAAAGAAGTAGATGAAATCATCGGTCTCACCCAAACCATGTTGGGCAACATAGATTTTTTTGATATGATTAGAGAAAAAGATAATGCCTACGAAGTTCCTTCTATTGGAGAAATAAAAGGTACAATGTGGAAAGGAAAAGCAGACATAGTAAATCAACACGTTCTTATAGATTTAAAAACTACGAGTGACATTAACAAGTTTAAATGGTCGGCTCGTGAATATAATTATGATAGTCAAGCATATATATATGAACAATTATTTAATAAACCGCTAATCTTTTTAGTTGTAGATAAAACGACTAACGCATTAGGAATGTTTGAACCTACACAAGAGTTCATCGAAAGAGGAGAACGAAAAGTAGAACAAGCAATTGAAGTTTATAATAATTTCTTTGGAGACAGTCCACAAGAAAGTATTGAAAACTATTACATTAATGAACAATTAAATTAATTTTAACTTTTAAAAACAATTATTATGGCAGATGAAAAAATTTTTGCAGATGGCTTTTCGTTTAAAACACGAGAAGGACAACCCGACTTTGTTGTTGGTAGATTATCAATTAAAGTAGAAGACGCTCTAGCTTTCTTAAAAGAACGAGCAAGTAACGGGTGGGTTAATTTAAATATTAACCAAGCACGTAGTGGTAAATACTACTGTGAGTTAGACACATGGAAACCAAGTGCTGAAAAAACCCAACAAGAGAATACCCCCACTGAATCGGTAAAAGAAGATTTACCGTTCTAATGTTTTTTTGTGTGAAGAAGGGGGGGTAGTTCATGACTTCTACTCCCCTTTTTTTTGCGCCGAAATGTCGAAAAACCTATCCCCACTATACTATATAGGGTTTTTTATTTTTATTTTATTTTTTATTTCTCTATTTTAGAAAAAAAATTGACATTTTCGACACTAACATTGATAGTCAGACACTTACATATTAAAAACCGACACATAAAACGACACAAAAATGACACAAAACATCACTATATTTAAAAATATAAGGGAGACATCGACTCCCTTTTACCGACCAATTGATGTGGTATTAAAAAGAATTAAAGAAGGGGCATCAAAAGAATTAGTAAAAAAAATAAGATTAGAAAAAGATAAATCACATCGAAACGAAATTAAAAAAGACTTACCGGCTATTTGTTTCTCCGGAACATTTAATAAAAGAAATGATAGTTCTTTAATAGAACATAGTGGGTTAATATGTTTAGATTTTGATGGATATAAAAAACAAAAAATATTATTAGGAGATAAAGAATCACTTACGAAAGACAAATATGTCTTTGCAGTTTTTATTAGTCCTTCTGGTAATGGTCTAAAAGTTTTAGTTAAGATACCGGAAGACGCAGACAATCACGTAAATTATTTCAACTCTTTAGAAAAACATTTTAACTCTCCTTACTTTGATAAGACTTGTAAAAATTTAAGTAGGGTGTGTTATGAATCTTATGACCCACTACTACATTTAAATTCTAATTCCTCAGTGTGGGAAAAAATTGAAGACATAGAATATACAGAGGTTATTGCGCATAGAGACCCCCCTACTATACCCATCACAGATGAAAATAAAATAGTAGAAATACTGATTAAGTGGTGGGAAAAAAAATACCCCATGGTAGAAGGTCAAAGAAATCAAAACGTATACGTACTAGCTATGGCTTTTAATGACTATGGAATCAATAAGTCTTTGGCATCTTACGTTTTAAATAGATTTGAAAGTTCTAATTTTAAATTAAGTGAAATAAAAAGAACCATTGATAGTGCTTATTCCCACACTCAAAACTTTGGCACAAAGTATTATGAAGATGAAGAAAGAGTTAATGTAATTAAATCTAAACTACGCCGAGGGGTTACTAAAAAAGAAATAAGAAATCAACTAGAGGAGACAAGCTTAGATGATAAAACCATTGAAGCAGTTCTTAATAAAGTAGAAGAAGAAAATTCTCTTAAACAATTTTGGACAAAAAATGAAAAGGGAACTATTAAAATAGTTCATATTCTATTTAAACATTTCCTAGAAGACAATGGCTTTTATAAATATTGCCCGGAAGGTAGTAAAAATTATGTGTTTGTTAGGGTTACTAATAACCTTATAGACCACACGTCTGAAAAAGAAATTAAAGATTTTATTCTAGACCACTTATTAAACCTAGATGATACGTCTATTTATAATTACTTTGCTGACAACACTAGACTATTTAGAGAGGAATTTTTAACTCTTTTATCTACAATAGATATTTATTTTATTGCCGACACTAAAGATACCTCTTATTTATATTATAAAAACTGTGCGGTTCAGATTACTAAAAACGAAATTAAACCTATCGACTATTTAGATTTAGGTGGCTATGTGTGGAAAGACCATATTATTAATCGAAACTTTAAGTTATGTAGTATAGATGATTGTGACTACAAAGCGTTTGTGGTTAATGTTTGTGGAGGAAACAAAGAAAGAGTTTTATCTATGGAAAGTACGATTGGGTATCTTTTACATGGACATAAGAATTTATCGTATTGCCCTGCCGTTATTTTAAATGATGAGGTTATATCTGACAACCCTGAGGGAGGAACGGGAAAAGGTATATTTATGAATGCTCTAGCACAAATGAAGAAGGTGGTTACTATTGATGGAAAGTCTTTTGCTTTTGAAAGGTCTTTTGCTTATCAGTTAGTGTCTGCTGATACTCAAATACTTGTATTTGATGATGTAAAAAAACATTTTGATTTTGAAAGACTATTTAGTGTAGTCACCGAAGGATTGACTTTAGAGAAAAAAAATAAAGACGCTATTAAAATTCCTTTTAGTAAGTCGCCGAAGATAGCTATTACCACAAACTACGCCATAAAAGGTGCGGGCAATTCATTCGCGCGAAGAAAGTGGGAGCTAGAACTACACCAACACTATAATAAATCTTTTACACCGTTAGATGAGTTTGGCAAGTTAATGTTTGGAGAATGGGATGATGATGAATGGTGTACTTTTGATAATTATATGATTAATTGTTTACAAAACTATCTAGAAGGAGGATTACATAAAAGTAAGTTTGTTAATCTTCAAGTTCGACAACTATCTGCGGAAACGTCTCACGATTTTATTGAATGGTGCGGACTTATCAAAGGCTCTCAACCGAACTCAACCTTAGTGGTAGACAAAAAAAACTACAAGCACTCTTTGTATTTAGAGTTTATTGAAGAATATCCTGACTACGGACCAAAGGCCAAAATGACTATATCGCGAACACGTTTTTATAAGTGGTTAGTATCTTATGCTTTGTTTAAAGAAGGCATACAGCCCGAAGAAGGAAGAGACGCACAAGGTAGATGGATACGCATACGAAGTAAAAAAGAATTAGAAGTTCAAACTAATCTAGATTTTTAAAATGGACATTGACATACATCAAGCAATGCTTAATTCTTATTATTTAATCATAAGGGATTACGATGCCTTTTTATTAATAACTAATGGGGAGGGAGTGTTTGCTCATGACCCATCAGGAGAACTAGAGAGAGAAGATGTAGAGAACCTTCTTCTTTATTTTGAAGACGAAGAAGATTATGACAAGTGTAAAGAGATTGTAGAATTTATAAATAAAACATGGAGTTTAGAACATACCAAAAAGAAATAATTGATAAAGGAATGAGCGTTCTGCTTGAACATCATTTTTTATACTTAGCCATGGAGGTTAGGACGGGAAAAACCTTAACAAGCCTAGGGTTAGCGGACAAGTTATTTATGAATAATGTGTTGTTTATAACTAAAAAGAAGGCTATCGATTCTATTGAGTCCGATTATAAATTGTTATCCCCCAAATATAAGTTAGTTGTAATTAATTATGAGTCTCTTCATAAAATTCCCGAACTAAAATGGGACATGATTATATGTGACGAGGCTCATAGTTTGGGAGCCTTCCCCAAGCCTAACAAAAGAGCAAAGGCTGTAAAGAAGTTAATATACAAAACGCGTGCCAAAGTAATTCTTTTATCGGGAACTCCAACTCCTGAGTCTTATAGCCAAATGTACCACCAAGTGTATGGTATACCAACCAATCCTTTTAATCAAAGTGTTAACTTTTATAGGTTTGCCGACAAACATGTGCGGGTAAGAGAGAAAAAAATAAACGGTCTATATATTAGAGACTATTCTAAAGGCATGGAGATGATAGTGGAAAAAATGAAACCTTATACTTTAAACTATTCTCAAAAAGAAGCGGGGTTCAAAACCTCTATAAAAGAAACCGTGCTTCACGTAGACATGCAAGACTTAACCTATAACCTAGCGTCTAAACTAAAAAGAGATTTAGTGGTAGAGGGGGATGAGGAAATTATATTGGCGGACACACCCGTAAAACTAATGATGAAACTTCATCAATTATACTCAGGCACGGTTAAGTTTGAAAGCGGGAACAATATGGTAATAGATTTTAGTAAGGCGGAGTTTATACAGAATCATTTTAAGAAAAATAAAATCGCTATCTTTTATAAGTTCAAAGCGGAGCTTGATGCGCTGCAAATTATTTTTGGAGATAAGATAACCACAGACTTGACGGAGTTTAAAACCACAAATAAAAATATTGCCCTTCAAATTGTAAGCGGAAGAGAAGGCATATCATTACAGAAAGCAGACTATATTGTATATTATAATATAGATTTTAGTGCCACAAGCTATTGGCAAAGTAGAGATAGAATGACTACTAAAAATAGATTAAATAATAAAGTGTATTGGGTTTTTTCTCGTAACGGAATTGAAGACCAAATATATAAAGCAGTAACTAAGAAGAAGGATTATACCGTAAGACACTTCAAAAAGGATTTACTATCTTTGTAAAAATGACAGAACAACAAATTCAATCTAAACGAATCAAACAATTAGAGGGTGAGGGTTATTATGTTATTAAGTTAACAAACACCAATAAGAACGGCATCCCCGATTTATTAGCTATTCCACCAAAGAGTGATGTGTTATTTGTTGAGGTTAAAAAACCTAAGGGAAAGCTGTCTAAGTTACAAGAGTATAGAATAAAAGAGTTAGAAAAATATGGCATTAAAACAGAAGTGTATAGAGGAGAGTAAACCTAAGTGTAAGTTCGATGATTTTTTCATTGACGCTTTGCTTGCCCTTCCGTATAAGGCGGGGTTGAAAATGATGAATATTATAGGGAGAGAGTCAGATAATTTGCCTGAAGAAAATCATTGGTCACAAACAATAGGTGTGGCCATTAAAGGAGAGACACCCTATTTTTTTGAAATAGAATACATAAAAGAAATAAATAAACCCGCAGTTTTTTTAAACTTATTTGAAATAAGCTGTGATGATTACTTAGACTATATTAATTTAAATAAATACTTAAAATGAACTTACCAATAGAGGCTGATAATTTGAGAGAAATTATAGAGCGCAAATTCAATCTACAATTAATAGACAAACGAAGACACACAAGATTTATTCAAGCACGGTGCATTTTTTCCAACATTTTAAAAGATAAAGGTTATGGCTGTTTTGCTATTGGCAAGATGCTTAGAAAAAACCACGCCACCGTATTAAAATACTTTGAAAACTTTGATTGGTTTTATAAGACCGACAAGTATTTTGAGGAGAGTTATGAACAAATTAATGAACAATTTCAATCTAACTCTGTTATTTACACACAATTAAAAGAGTTTGAGCTTAAAAAACAACTGATTTTACTCCAAAAAGAAAATAAATTATTATATTTACGCAATCAAAAACTTAAAAAACAACTCGAAGAGATTGACGCTTAAGTAAAAAACAAAGGGCAAATAAAATATAATTAATAATTAGCAAATCTATTTCACAGTAGTGTTTGCCCTTATGTTTTTACTGTATGAGCCGTAATAAATTATCCTATCTTAAACGACGAAGGATTGAGCACGTCACTTATTTAACCACGGAAATATATTCTAGCACTGCTGAACTTTATGAAAGCTTCATGGATGAGGACTATAAAGAATGCAAGAAACAAACCAAACAGTTAATGCATAGGTTAAAAGAAATCCTAGAATCCTTAGAAGATGAAATTTAATACTGACTTTCGCCCCCGATTGAAGGGGAATAAAAAAGCTGCCTTTGATTATTTTACTAAAAATGAAAGGCGAATATTAATAATAGGAGATATTCATGCTCCGTTTGGATTAGATGGTTACCTGGAGTTTTGCCAGGAAACTTATGCCAAACACAACTGTAATCAGGTAATTTACATAGGAGACATTTTGGATAACCACTATAGCTCTTTCCATCAGACCGACCCGAATGGTATGTCGGGGGGCACCGAGCTTGAGTATGCTATTGAGGCAATTTCTAAATGGAATAAAGCTTTCCCCGTGGCTGATGTTCTCATCGGAAACCATGACCGCATGATAATGAGGAAGGCTTTTGACTCAGATGTTCCTAAGCAATGGATTAAAAGTTATAATGAAGTTCTTGGAACTAATTGGAATTGGACAGAAAGAATAGTGTATGACAATGTACAATATGTCCATGGAGAAGGAGGGACCGCGCGCACAAAGGCAAAAAATGATATGATGTCGACCGTACAGGGCCATATCCATACCCAAGCTTATTGTGAGTGGATGGTTGGCAGAAACTTTAGAGTGTTCGGGATGCAGGTGGGCTGTGGAATCGACGGCGGCTCCTATGCGGCCGCTTATGCCAAAAATTTTAAAAAACAAGCTATCGGATGTGGCGTGGTGTTGGGTGGACACACTGCTATCAACTGCCTAATGGAGTTATGAGATACGAAACCAAAGAAGATTTAGCACGAGAGAAAAAGGCAGTAGAAAAGTTTGTTGCCTTATTTAAAGGGAGTTATAAAAAGCTTGGCCCTAATGATATTGATTTTAGAATCTTTGATAAGGATAAAAAAATAATAGGATACGTAGAGGTTAAAGGTAAAAGCTGTGTCCTTAAAGACGCATTCCCTCTTTATGTGGCAGCACGTAAATTAGTTAAGCTTTGTGATAAAAGATTAAACCCTGTGATTGTGTGGGCCTGTGAAGACGGCATTATATATGGTAAAGTTCCTGAGATTGTGGGTGAAATGAGGTGGGGTGGCAGAAACGATATCAGAGAAGAGGCTATTAATGACCAAGAACTCATGGCTTATTTTGAATACCAAAGAGCTTTTAAATATTTAAAATATTAAAATTTCTTTTTTTTGAGACGATTAGGCAGCCTCTTTAACACATAGTTGGGAGTTTCTTTTTCCCATCTACGTGCCATCTCCGGCTTATTGGCATACATCCATGCTCTTTGTGCTTTACTTGTAAACGGCATAACTATCTTCGTCTTTGTCTTCTTAGCTGTCTCTCTTTCTCTCTTCGTTCTTTTTCTTTACGTTTCTGTTGTCTTTTATACTCAGGCGTGCTTTTTCTTAGTTCTTTCTGTCTTTGTAAATCTCTATACGCCTTAGGGTCTAGGATTTTTAAGTCTCGTTCTGATATTTTCTTTTTCTTTTTAGGCTTTTCTTTTTTGCCCTGAATTTGATACTCACTATAATTAAGAAGTCTCATAATAGCTTCGCCCGGTGGAACATTAGGGTTGTCAAGCTCGCCTAGGTTATACCACCACTTTAATAATGCAGGAGCAGGAGA
>TARA_R100001594_G_scaffold2843_2_pt1 | contig 16411 bp, 8 predicted proteins | sample TARA_R100001594 | Tara Oceans TARA_R100001594 (sample SAMEA2622752) | marine metagenome | biome: marine biome (ENVO:00000447); feature: marine epipelagic mixed layer (ENVO:xxxxxxxxx); material: "saline water (ENVO:00002010), including plankton (ENVO:xxxxxxxx)" | depth 150 m | reverse complement strand
ACAGAGGGAGAAACAGATATAGAGGTAACACTAGAGCCTGTAAAAGAAGAAGATGGGAAAAGCTAATGCAAGAAATAAAGCTAAGAGAGAGAAGCTTACAATGTTAAACATTCTTAGAAAGAGAATGAAGAGATCTAAGTTTAAATCTAAGGTTGACGAAATACAGGGTAGAATAAATTCTATTAAATCTAAGCTCTAATATTCTATAGTTACAAATACAACCATAAAGCCTAAGAATACCTGAACTTCATAATAGTTACATACGTTGTCTGGCTCGTAATGTCTTATGCCAAATACTATGCCATTAGAAAACTGAAAACCAAAACCAATTCTTTTCATATTACCATTTGTCTTTAGGGCAAGTTGAGGTTTGCCATTTAGCTTTTACATCCATGTAGCAACCACAAACACCACATATATTATCTTTTTTCACAAAGTGAACACAAGTATCACATACCATAGCTCTCCTTAAATACTCTTCTTTAGATACGTTTTGTGCACGATTTAAAACGTGGTTTGTTGTGTCTCTTATTAAACTTTTTGCTTTATCTATAAAACTTGGTTTACTCATTTTTTCTTCCTTTTAATTCTTTTCTTTTCTTTCTATATTCAGCTCTAGCTTTTTTACACCCATCACATCTACATCCTTTTCTGTAGGCTGTAACTGATGGACATGGCATACCATGTTTAACTCTAGCTGCACGATAATTACAACCAGCATGTGAAAACGCTATATTGTCTAGATCAAAAAAAACCTCAGGTGGATTATCAGAATCTAACCAAGGTTTTTTATGTTCTATTGTAAAATTATCTATATCTACTATTTCTGTTGCACATTGGTAACACCAATTAAATCCCAACTTCTTAGCAAAGCTAAATAAAATAGATTTTCTAAGTCTATGGGCAGCAGTTCCAGGATTCATTCCTAGCTGCTTTGTTTTTTTTTCTTTAATTGACATTACGTTTTACGTACTTTCTTTTTTTAGGGTAATTATGTCCAACACCTTTCTTTCTTCCTCCTTCCCCTTTTTTACCTCTATTTTTTTTAGCAGACACAACGCTTAGTTTATTTGAGTTTATACCCTCAGTATGATGAACTTCCTTTCCATCAAACTTAGAAACCTTTCCACCCTTTTCTAACTTATACCTATCTCTCTTTCTTTTTCTATTATTAGCTCTTTGCTTAGGGCTAGATTGAAACTTCTTATATTCGTCTTTATAATCTCTCATATTACTAATTAAAAGGATGGGGGGCAGTTTAATACAGAATCAAACAAAACCCCCCAAAACTAAACATTATGAAACTTACTGTCAAATATAGTGAATTTATTTGTTAGTTAGGCAATATCTTTGTAAGTTATTAACACCTCTTTGTTATTAACTAAGGCTTCTGCTATCCTAGGATATATTCTTTTATAAGCCTGTGTTGACTTACCTATAAAACCATTTTCATTTATTTGATTGTTTTCTTGCGAGTCCCCCACGAGTAAGCATCCTGCAGTATGCTCATCAGTATTACCACAATGAATAAGGATGTACTCAAAGTTAGGTACGTCAGTAATATGAAGCATACCACGATGAATTTTAGGAAATCTTTTAGAATATTTTTGATGGTATCCACCTTCTTTTCTAAGTTTAATTTTATATGTCCCAGCAGGGATCCTTGTTTCTCCATATTTTTTTTCATCTCTATGTTCATCTTCTAATGTATAACACACAAAACTTCTTTTACATCTAAAACCTTCTCCATGTGGGTTTTCTGCAGAATCATCTACTATAAATAATATTCCAGAGGTTGAGTCTGGGCCACTTGATATTCTTAATACTTCTAATTTCATATTTAATTACTTAATTCTTTTTCTCTTATATCTTGTACTTGTTCTGTTTGCCAAGGTTTTAAAATCTCTGCCCAGTCATTGGACTTTGACCATGTTTCAAAATCAGGTTGAGAAACCCTATCTCTATTTAAGAACATGTAAAGTTCATCATTAGAATTATATCCAGGATAATACTGTAGAATTATATTATCTCTATTAGTTTCACTCCTGTTAAATTTATCTTCCATAGATTTAATCAAAGCTTTTTTTACACCTTCTGTTTCTATACCAAAAAATTCAGAATACAAATATAATTTATCTAAATATTCCATTTGTCTTTTAACCCTATTAAAAACATTGACTTCTTCTTTTTCTCTTGGCTTTGTGTTGTTTAAGTTAGTAATTACTTCTTTCACTCCATATTTAAAATTTTCTTGTATATTAAATCTAGAGAACCTATTACCAGTAAAAGACATTGCTTCGTGTAAAAAACTTTTTTTCATATACTTCAACTCATCTTCACTTAAAAATGTGTCAGGCTGCCAACTTTCTAATAAATCATATACCTGTGTCGCAAAGCCAGGTGCCCCAGCTTTTAAGGTATAAGAAAGCCATTTTGTAAATTTATCACGACCAATGTCATCTTCATCCCATATACTAGCTCCAGATTTCTTTTTATTTCTACCAGTCTCAAGAATTAATTGAGTCATCATACTTGGACTAATAAATGGATCTAATGTGGTGTGTAAAACATCATTAAATATCTTTGTGTCAAAAGATGGATCGTCTTCAGGTGGGTTAAAAATTGAGTTAACAAATTCTCTAAATATACCATCAGACATATTATCAGTTGAGTTCCAAACATACATTGTGCCATCAAAGTCTCCATTTTCATTTGATTGAGCAGAAACAAGTTTTACATCTCCATATTTCATCCAAGGTGGCAAAAATAATTGAATCATTTTATCTCTATCCATATCATCTAATCCTGTTTTTTCCCAATCATCAAACTTTTTAACTTCGTAATAATCAGATAAACTTTCAAAAAACTCCCATCCTCCAACTTTATCTTGTTTTCCATTCATGAGTTTCCAATTCATTAATTCATTTTCTCCTTCTTCTGGTTCATCATCAAATAGATTTTTTATAAACTCAAGGGCAGTAGCCCATGTCCCAGCAAGTAAAGTAAAAGCATGAGGCATAGCATATCCTGCAAATCCTATTCCAAATAACCTTTTAGCACCCTGAGTCATTAACACTGGGTTACCAGACATTAATTGTTTTTTTGCTATTAAAATTGCATTTACACTGGTTCTAACTACTTCAGCAGGGAAAGAAACGAAGTCACTAACAAATAAAGATCTTCTAAGTCTTTTACCAACTTTAGGAACCATAGAGTAGGTAGTATAACCTCCCCTTATATTTTCAGAAGCCTCTTTCAAAGCTTGTTCTCTAGTATATCCTGCATCCAAATATACTTGAACTTCATTCAAGAACCCTGCACCCTTCCAAACAACATCTTCAAAAAGGTAAGCCTTATTAACAAAATCATTTAGAATCTTACGAAGACCTGGTTTTTTCTTTTTTATAGCATCTACATCCACATTGTTTTCAAAGAGTTCAGAACCAAGTTTTCCTAAATTACTTTCTTTCAATATAGCTTTTAGTTCATCTGCATAAACAGAATCTATTATTCCAGCTCTAATCATTGTGGCAAACATATCCTCTCTCTCTTGGGTTGTGCTACTATCAAACAAATTCTGCATAACTTTCCAGCTTTCAAAAAAGTTTGAACCAGGAACATGTCCATTAATAGATGCAAAATACATATTACCAAAGAAGTTCCTAACGTGAGTCTTTGGAGACCATACAGTTTTCCCAAGTTTTAAAACACCATTTAAGCCTTGAGCAAGTGTCATTATTTTACCATAGTTAAGTTCTTCTCCCTCAATAAATTCTTTAATTTCTTTGGTTGTATAATAAGTCTTGTTATTAAACTTTAAAGTAAATTTATTGTTTCTATATCTATCTCCATCGCTTCCAACAGGAATGTTTGAGTCATCAAAAATTAAAATACCATTTAAAGCTTCAACTGTTTTTGCTTTAAAGTTTAGGTTTTCATACTCATCAACCATTTTAGTTATAGAGTTAGTTATGTTGTATACAGGGTTTTCTATTGGACTATATAAATCTTTTATAGCATCAGGTATTTCTTTTCTTGTAGTAAAAATATTAGTATTAATATTTCTTGTTTTTAAAACAGACTTAACAAAATCATCTCTACTATCGTTATCAAGGAATAATTGAGAAACAAATCTTAACACTTTTTCTTCAGTTATTTCATCAGATGGAAGGCCTTGATTTTGAAGGTATTGTTTGTATTTTTCTGAAAAAAGATTCATAGCACTTTGTATGATATTATATTCTTTTTCAAAGCCCTCTATAGATTCTTTTATTTTTCCTGTACTAACCTTTTCGTTAATCATAGATTCAATTAGGTTTCTCATCTTGTCTCTATACTCTGTGTCGTTAAATATTCTATATTGTCTATTAATATATATACCTAAATTATCATCTATAACAACTCCAAGACCATCTGTAACAACGCTTTTTAATTTGTTACTTAAAGAATCTATTTTTCTTCTAACCTTTTTTACTAGATCTTGAAGCTCAGGGTCAGAGTCTAAATCTTTTATGGTCGCCCTACCTGCGTGACCATCTTTAAGTTGCTTTATTGTTTTCTCAACATTTCTTATTTTTTCTAAAACAATACCAGCAGCATAACTTTTACCACCCCTATCTAATGTTTCTAAATCACTTTCGTACATAGAAAGTTCTGAGTTTAGTGATTTTATTTTAGCAGTTGGATCTGTCAACGCATCATTTATTTCTTTTAATGATATTGGGTTTTCTCCTTTTTGATTTCTCTCTACTATATTTCTGAACCTGTCAATTAATTTTTTTAGTTCAAATTTTTCTGCATCAATATTGCTTTTAGCTTGAACACCCATTTCAAATACAGACTCAGGTATATTACCTTTTGGTAAAACTTCCCTGTTTAAAAACTCTTTAAAAGAATTGATTCTATTAAATTTTTGAAACTTAGGGTTTGTTGTGTAAAATAATTTATCCTTATTGTCAAAAACCTGAGCCTTGGAAGATGGGTTACTCATATCTTCAGAAAGACTTGTTATAGAGTTTGTTATATCAATAGATACATATCCATTATTATCTACATCTGTTAAGACTATTCCTTGACTTGGGTTTATGTCTGATATAATATCATTCATAACTTCAGGAACAACACTATCAAAGAACTCTGACTTAGCCCCTTTGAAGCTGCTACCATTCTCAAAAGCAATAGTATCATAATTATTATCAGAGGCAAACTTAATTAAGGTTCTGATTGTTGGTGGAGTATTAGACATCATTTCCCTGTTTGGTGCTTTTATGTCTCTTATTAATAAAACTCTCTCACCATCCTCGTTTGTTATATCTTCAAAATTTACGTTAGATAATTCAAACATAGGATTACTAATTCTCATAGTATTTTCTTCTATATCTATAGAAGTATTATTCATAGATATATAATCTTGAATAGCAGCTTTTGGTATAAGACCATCAGCGTAAGACCTTTCAACAGACTTTAAAAAATCTCTCATTCCTATAAACTTAAGCTCATTAAGTGTATTTCTATCTCCAACTCTTTTTATTTCTTTTATCCATTGTTTTGGTGTACCACTAATTATATCTGTAAACTCTAAAGAAGAATCTAATGATGAAAATCCATCATCTCCATATGTTTGAAACTTAACTTCTGGCATTTGTCTTCCTGCAGAGTACAAAGTTAAATTTGTATCGTATTTACCTTGCTTATAATACTGGTCTTTTTTATATTCTTCAACAAGTTCTTCTATAGGTATAGATTTGTTTAAGACAGCTATTGGAGATCCTTTAACAAGATATCTATAAGACTCATGAATTGGCCCATCGTAATCAGATGATTTTGTATCAACAATTACATTAGGGTCGTTTACATCTATTTGTACCATAGAAACAACACTAGCTTTCCTTACCCCTTTTAAGTCTGGGTCGTTTACATATTCTAAAATTTTATTTTCCCCTGGTAAATTAAACTTACTTAATGTACTGTCTTTAGCTTTTACTATTTGTTGCACAAACTTAGCTCTAGAGCCAAAATCTAATTTTTCAAATATTGGAATAATTTCATCTAAACTTTTAATTCCCTTTCTTTTTCCTAATAAATTCCTTTTATCTATAGCTGACCTTATCTTAGTGTTGTTTAGTTTACCATTTATAAATTCTAAAACATCTTTTTTACTAGCTATCTTGTTATCTATAACATTTTGAAACTCGTTTATAATGTATTGAGACATTAATAAACTACCATTTATACCTGCATCAGCCTGAATCATTATAGCAACTCTACCATCTGTTTTTTTTGCAGCATTTATTAATTTTGTTCCCACTTGCGTTCCATCCACTGCCCAAGCATAACCTTTAAAAGCGTATGGGAAATACATTCCACCTTTAAACTCCATTTCTAAACCTGTTGGTGATTTAACCAAACCTGTTAATGCTTTATCTGCTGCTATAACTGTAAATGTTTGACCCTCATAATCACCTCTATCTGCTCTTATAACATCACCCTCCTCAAATGTCCTCTCCACATTATCAACACTAGTGGGTGAAACATTTTGACCAATATCACTATCTACACTAGTTATGGTTACATTTTCTGCAATAACTTCACCTGGAGTAGAATTATCAACTTGTTTTTTTATTGTTGGTTTAACTTCACCTCTAGCCTTCTCGTTAACTGTCATCCCCCTTGATGTAGACTCTTTGAATATTTGTGCAACGTCATCTATATTAGTTAAATTACTTAACTCTTCTAAGCTTATGTTTACAGGATTATCAGTTTCTATTCCAAGTATTGAATTAATTGTTGATTTAGCGTAACTAATAGCTTTATTTAAATTAGATTGATTATCATCAAACTTTTTAAGACCAGCATCTGCTAAAAACTCAGCTAGTGCTTCAGCAAGTGGACCATTTGAATCATATTTATTGGTAACCTTCTTCCTGTCTACATTGCCATTTTTATCTAATGGAACTTTACCATCTTTATTTTTTGCATAACCTGCTCTTGGATTATATCCAAAGTCTAAATACTCCTTTGGTAATGTTGTCTCTATGCTATCAACTAATTTTTTAGCATTTTTATTTCCTTGTTTAGCAGCCTCAAATATGGATGTTACAAATGGGTGAGCTGCCTCATGAAACAATGTGTTATCATTAGCCAACTCAAAGTTTACATGCATTGTTGCTTCATTACCTAGTCCACTCTCTAAATTAAATCCATTTCCACCCATAGCTAAATACATGGCTTCTGTTGGACTTTTGCCCTGGTTTATAAAATACTCAACCTCTGAGGCAGTATCTTGATGAATAATTATATTTTGCCCTTGGGACTGGAATAAATTTTTAGCTTGTCTTAGTATTCTGGCTTTTGCTTTATATTCTGCACCCTCAAGTTTGTCGTACTCCTCTATTAAGGAGTCTATATCAGTTCCCTCTCTAGAATCAAAAAGTGGTTTAGTAGATCTCTTATCGTCTTTTATGTTTTCTTTTTTATCCCTCTTAGATTGATTAGATTTTTCTTGTTTAGACTTCTGTGATTTTGTTTCGTACTCCTGACCAAGTTCACTTATGGCCTCCTCTATCATTTGCTCCACGTCCTCCATTGTTATAACATCAATACCACCTTGATTAACTATATCATTTGTTAATTTGGTAGCTGCAGCATTAAATTTAACATCGCTATCTGTTAACACATTGAGTCCTTGAATTTCGTTAACCTTATTTAAAAACTCTCTTTGTGATATTTTACCTTCATTTCTTCTTTTTTGCAATCTTTTAAGTTTGGAAATAGTTTTATCTTTATCTACTATAAGGTCTCCAACATTATCATCAATAGTAATTACACCACCTAAAGATCCTGAGTCATCTTTATATAAACCAACAATTTCTCCAGAATCCTGACCATCTATTGTTAGCTTGTTGTTTGAGTCTACACCCACATTCGCACCTTCATACTTAAGGCCAACAGTCCCCATTCTCATGTTACCTCTCTTAACACCTTTAATTTTTATACCTCTCCCCTTTCCTTCTGGTTTAATTATAAAGTTTCCATTTTTATCTTTTCCAAGTATACCTCTCTTACCTTTATAAGAAACTCTCTTGCCTATATTTTGATTGAGGGTTGTTTTTTCTGATTCTGTTGCAACCTGTTCAGTATCTTCTCCAATACCTTCACCTTCAGTTCCTCTGGCAGTTCTTCCAGCCTCTGTTCCAGTTGCAGTGGTAGTTGTTGTTTCATCTTTTTTAACTTTTAAGTTACTAATATCCTTTTCTATTCTTTTGTAAAGGGTTAATTTCTTTTTATCTACATCTGTCATTTTATCTGGATCCATGCTATCCAGTCTTTTTATATCGTTTTGCAATGCAGTTAGATACATTTTTTGCTGACTTTCTGTTGTGATTTTACCACCAGACAATTGTCTTATAATAGCTTTAGCCCCTTCAGGTATGTCCTCAGACTTAGCAAAACCTCTAATATAATTATTAACTGCATCATCATTCTTTATAGCAAGGTCACTCATAACCTTTATTGGGTCAGCTCCTTTAAGTATTTTGTCCATAGAGCTGTTATAGTCTTTTAATCTACTTTTCATCATCTCTGCCTGAACAGGATCAAGAGAACCTTGAAGTGCTTCAGCATTTTTCCTAGCTTCTATAAGATTTAAAAGTTCTCTTTTAGACAAGTCATTATCGTACAGTTGATTGTCACCAACTAAATTATCTAATTCTCCAAAAAGGTTAGTTAGATTGTCTTTTAATTTTTTAGCATCAGTATTTGTGAATTTTTTGTCAGGGCTAATATTTTTACCAACCATGTTATCTATGTATGAAAAAATATCTGCCTCACCACCTTTAGACTTATAGTTATTATACGATGTCAATAAAGCATCTTTATATAAATCACTTTCTATATAATCTCTACTTGTGTTTCTATTGGAAACAAAGGTTGTTCCTCCCCCAAGTATAGCACCAATAAAAAACTCTTCAGCAGAAGCTCTAGTAAGTCCTTCTGTCTCAAAGTTATATTCACGATAATAATTATCTTTTAAAGCTTCGACACCTTGACTTTGAAGAACCTCTTCAGAGCCCTCCATGACACCATAGAAGGCAGTATTTCTTATAGTGTTTTTTCTAATTATATCAGTTACTGCTTCTTTTTTTGTAGTTTTAGTGAGTGCATCAAAAACCTTATCAGTAGCTAATTTTTTAGTACCTGGACTAAGCATACCAAAATCAGGTGTAAGAATTTCTACTGCTGAAACTATAGCAGTTGCTTCGTTAGCAAATCTAGAAGCGTCTCCAGGTAGCATACCTTGATTTATTGCTTCTTCTTTAAAACCATGGTACATTCTTAAATTTGTAGCACCATATAGACCACCTGTAAAAGCATATCTTTGAGCCTTAAGTCCAGCACCAAAAGCTTTTGCTCTACCTCTAGTCAACCAAGCAAGTCCCATGTCTATAGCAAAACCTCCACCTGCATGCATGACATTGTAAAGTGTATTCCCCCACTGGTAACTTTCTTCTATTGGATATGATTCTTGATTTTTGTTATATTCTTCTACTATTTCTTTGTATGCATCTGTACCATTTTCAACCTTTAAGCCATCGCTATTTAATATGTGTTTTATTTTTCCTTTATCATCAAAATAAACTGAATTTCCATTCACTTTTGATGAATAAACCTTACCCAAAGCTTCAGCATTATTAAGAGCAGTTGGCTTTGCAATATTAAATGGAGATGTCTCCCATGCGTCAGCAACTTCTTTTGCCACCATGTCTGTCCAGTCAAATTCATTTTCATAAGAAAATATACTCTTTATTTGTTCAGGTGTACTAGAAATACCTTTTAAAAGATTCCCAGTTAAGTCAGATCCAAGTTGAGCCAAAACAAAAGCTGGCACCTCAGACCAATTCATTTCGTTCCAAGTTTTGTCCACAATTTCTTGTCTCTTTTTTATTTTATTATAGTGAGATTGCCACACTTCATTTTCTTTAACAGCGTTAAGATATTTCACTGTTTCGTTAAATCCTTTAGATAAATTATTTATAGTATCTATATTAGGGTTTTCTTCAAATAACTTGTTTTGCTCATTTAAAAGATTTTTATACGTTCCATTATATTGTTCATTATAACCCTTAACTAAATTATTATAATCCTCTATATCTTTTTCAGACATATACCTTGTGTCAACAAAACCATATGCAGTTTTAGGATAGGAGTTTATTAACTTTTGCTGTTTGGTTAGCCAATCTTCTATTAAAGAAAGCTTCTTTCCAAACTCTATAGTTTTCTCATTAAAATCTTTTGGTATAGTTTTTTCTAAATTGGTTAATATGCTATTTTTTTTACTTAAAACAAACTCTCCCATTTCGTTTTTAAGCTGTTGCTCTAAAAGTTCTTTTTTATCTCCCTCATCTTTTGTATCTATCTCTTGCTGAAGGTAGTTAAATCTAATTGGGTTAAACTCCTTATAAAGTTCTTTAATCTTAGTGTCATTAATCTCGTTAAAATAATCAGGGTTTTCCCTAGATAATTTTATCATTTTAGGTATAGCAGAGTTATTTGCTATCAAAGGATTTCTACCCTGTGAATCTTCAGGGGATATAACAATACCTGTTTCTGTATGTTTATAACTTCTGTTACCTACATGCTCCCATCCACTATTAAGATAGTCTTGTATAATCTTCCTTGGTCTATTTAATAATTCATTGAAGTACTCGTCAGACTTCCACCATGGGTCTGTTATACCAAACCCCCTTTTTTTAACCATACCTGGAGTTCTTCCTTTAGTGACCATTAACTCTTCAGACTCTAATTTGTCTCTTAAATGCTTTAATTCTTGCTCATTGTATAAGTCAGAAACATCTTCAATATTAAAATTAGAATAAGTGTTATCAATTTCAGAAAGTTTAGATTGCTGATCTCTCCTTGTCATTCCTAATAGACTCATCATAGGAGCATCTCCTGACACCCAACCATCATCAGCTATATCAGGTTGGTTTTCTTGAGTTTTTCTCTCTATTGTCTCCATATTTCCTTCAGGAAGTTCTGGAGGTTGTGAGTTGGTTATAGGCTTTCCAAGTTCTTTTTTAAATTGAACGTGGACATGTTCCTTGCTAGTTCCCTCTGATTCTAATATAACTCCAATTCCACCATCAGCACTTTCTGTCCATTTCTCAGCCCAAGCCTTTCCTTGTTCAGTTGTATTGACCCAGTTTAAAAAAACTTTTGCTGAATCACCTGTAAGATCTAAAGCCATTCCATGTAAATGGTAAGAATGGTTATGTCCCCCAACACTTTTATTTAGCTCTTCATCTCTGAAGGCACTCTCAACATTAAGTAGTGGTTGCTCTGGCCAAACATCTCTCATTTCAGATAAAGCTTGATTAACAACAGGGTTCACTGCATTATGAGTTAATCCATCAGTTGTGGAGATTTTATTTTCTTGAGTGAATATAGGAACTAGACTTTCTTTAGATACAGCTCTAGTGGGGTCTGACTTTAATAATTCTTGATCTACCTGTTCATTTAAACTTAAATTAGAAGTGTTATTTTCTTCTTCCTTTCTTTTTTTGAATGAATTTACACTATCTATTAAAGTCTGTGCAGTGACTTCATCATTTTGAATATCTATATTGTTATCACCATTAGCAATACCTTCAATAAATTCTTCGTTGTTTATAGATTCTAAAACAGATTCTTTAGATGAGTTTTCTCCATTTATGGTGTATACTGGTGTGTTTTGCTCAACCTCTGAAGAGTCCAAACCAGTATCGTCCACATCTGATGTACCACTTTCCACATCCAATAAATCTTCTTCGCTTTGGTCTTTTTTTTTTAAGACATTCTGATACTCAGGATATTTGGAAAGAACTTTATCAACCAACTCTTGGTCATCCATCGTTTGATACTGTGGATATTTTTCTTTTAGCCTTTTGGCTAATTCTTCTATTGTTATTTTATCGTCTTGAGTCATTATAATATACCTAATGGATCTTGATTATTGTTTTGTTGGTTTTGATTATTTTTTTGATCTCCCTTTAACTCTCCCTCTAATTCAGCCTTCCAAGCCTCTTGTTTTGCTGCAGCTTGTTTTGCTATTTGGTCATAAAGTATTCTATTACTTGATGCCTTGTCTGGATCAGTTGAACTTCTAACATCTTTGATTCTGTTTTCATGAAAACCAGCATCTATTATAGCTGGAACCAGAAGTCCATCATCAGTATCTGTAAAATCTATTCCAAGATTTCCTAACTTTCCTGATTCGTTTCTAGTAAAAACAATATCACCATAAAGAGCAACCTTATATTGTATATTTTTTTTCTCTTCAAGTGTTAGGTTAGTTAAGTCTTTCTGAGATATAGCCCTACCCCTTCCAGTATCTGGATCAACGTAAAATGGAGCAATACCAATAGTTCCAGTACGAAACTCTCTTGGCTTCTCATAAGCGTCAAGAGCAGTAGTGCTATTAACTGTTTGAAAATTATTATCACCACTTATAATAGTTGTGTTGTTGGGATTAATTGTGTGATTAAATGATATGTAATTCTGACCAGAACCACCAGTAGCCAAACCCTTCCCTTGAAAAGGATAATTTACTGGTTCTGAATCCTCTCTTTTTGGAACCTGTATAACATTTCCCTCAATGTCATATTCAACAGTATTTTTATATACCACACCAGGAATATTTAAATTATAAAGCTCCATTTGATCTTGAGTATCTTGTTTTTTCTGGGAAGTCTCAAGTGTGCCAATACCAAGCTCATAAGCCTTATTAATAATATCTATTTTTGTTACTGGACTAAGATCCCCTTTAGCCTGTTTGTCTGCTTTTACTAATTTTGACAAATAAGAGGAGTGACCCATAGTTGTACCTTCTCCTGATTCATCATCCCATTCTCCACCTCCTCCAAATATGTAAGCCTCTAAAGCTTGCTTAGACATATCCTCTAGATATTCTCCTGTAAGTTTGTTAGTTTTAAGAAGTTTTGCATAATCAACATTTGTGTCTTGAAAATTACTATTGTTAGCATTTTTAATAGCATTATTAAAACCAAGATCTGTTAACCAATCTCCAAAGTTTTTAAAAGAAATATCAAAATCTGTATCTTGACCTGTATTCATATCTTCCATAACAAATACTGGATTACCATTTTCATCCTTTCTAGCTTTGGAGACATCATCAGTTTCTTCGTTGTTTTCGTCATAGTAAACATGCTTAGGGGTTACTCCATCCTCTTTAAAGATAGCTTCTCCACTCTCATCTGTTGCAATTTTTTTTGTTTGCTTTCTATTTCTAGTTTCAACCATCAATTTACCATCAGGACCAAAAGTGAAATTATAATTTTCACCATTCATCCCTTGCTCCCAAACATTTTTCATGTCCATTAAAGTTTGTGAGTTCTCTGCGTTCCAATAATTATCTCTATCTGTAGACATCAAATTAGCTAAATTATCATATCTACTTTTTAAGTCGTTACCATATTGATTGAATATCTGTGCTGCTGCCTGCATATTATACAATGTTTTGTGGGCTTGTTTACAATTAGGTCCACAATCTTCTGAGTAAGGATCCATTCTAAGTAAATCAGAATTAGCCATAGCAAAGTTATAAGCTTGCTCATTCAAATCTTGCTGTACAGCAAACATGTTTTCATTCTTAGTTCCAAACTCAGCTAACTCAAAGTTATATGGTTTTGGTTTACGTGCCTCTTTAGCCTGTTCAGACTTCATCTCAAGAGCTTTTTTCTTGAGCATTATGTCAGACCAACCCTGAGCTTCAGCTACAAGATCTCTCCTTCCTACTATTTCTGATACATTAGCTATTGACATATGTTATTATTTAAATAGAGAACTTCTCCCTAGGCTTCTAAATTTGAATTTTTGTTTCCCTGATGGCACTCTAGGTTTATGGACAGCACCATGTTTAGCCATAGTCTTTCCAAACTCTGCTTTTGATTCATCGTTATCCTCTGCTTCCTTGTCCCACTTAGTTAAAAGTTTATCCATTAATTTAACTAAAGCTTTACCATCCTTTTCTTCAATCATCTTTCTCATTTGCTTAACATTCTTTGGTGGAACTATAGCTTCACCACCTGTCATTTCCCCTATCTTTTCTGGCTTACCCTCTTCTCCATTTTTTTGAACAAGGTCTATTGGGTTCTTTTCATGAGAGAATTTTCCTGGTGTAACCTCAGCTTCACCAGCTTCCATCATGTCTTTTGGTGTACCACCTTTTTTATATTTTCTTTTCATTTTATCTTTAAGTTTTCCACCACTAATCTTTCCAAACTTAACGTCTAACTTTCCATAATTAACACCTAAAGTGTTCTTGCCTATTTTTTTAACAGCCCCCTCATGCTTTGTTCCCACAAGGTCTTGTGCTATAACACCCTTGTATCTACCAGGACCCTTTGGAGCATCTTTTTTATCTTTGTATTCAAACTCACTTACAGGAACTCCATCTTTTGTTTTCCCAACTTTCTTAATGTTCTTTTTTTCTTTTTTATCTGACAAAGCACTTGCTGCCATACCAATACCTGCATCAATAGCACCATATTGTTGTTGTTGATAAGAAGCTAAATTTGATTGAGCTGCCTGAACATCTTCTCTAGCATAGTCAGCCATCTGTGCCTGTCTAGCTAAGTCTGATTGCTCTCTAGCTTCTTGAGTTTGTCTAAGTCTACCTCTCTCAGCAACACCAGCCTCTAAACCTTTTCTTTGAGCAGCAGCTTGTTCAGAAGCTAAAGCAGCCTCTTGAGCTTGACCTGCTCTAGCAGCAGCAAAAGGATCCACCCTTGAACCACCTCTAGTAGCAGCAGCCATTGCACCTGCTCTACTTCTCTCTGCAGCTTCTTGCCTTCTTTGTATTTCTGTACCACCAAGACCTTCTTTCATTTTAGCGATCTCTGGAGACATTGTTAACTTTTGTCTATTTTGTCTTAATTCTTCTTCTTTAGCTAACTGTGCTGCTCTATCAGCTTCAGCTTTAGCTATATCCTCTTTTGACTTTTTTGCACCTTTTATACCAGAAATTAGACCACCAATAAAATACTTAGCAGCATGTAATCCTTTTAATTTTTTCTTCTTTTTGGCCATGATTTTACAAATATAATAATTATTATGTTATTTATTACTAAGTTCGCTGTTAATTACATTTGCATTTGCAGCGTAAATATGAATTTTATCTTTTGTTCTTTTTGTTAATGTTGTATCCATATAGTGTCCCTTTAGCCTATCACCTTCAATTGTAGCATTTTTCTTTATATATCCAAATACAGTCATGGTACTTGGAGTGACACTTAAAGTGAATTGGTTAGCATTATCTATAGATATTATAGTACCAAGAGATGTTTCTACTCCATTATTTGAATAATATACAGTATCTCCAACAACAGCTCCACAAGTCTGTATTACATTGCTCCCCACAGGTAAAATTGTAACTTGTGGACCTAAAGATATTAGTTGTAAATTTCCTAAACCTATATATTCTCCACCAGAACTATTAGTTGTTCCATATGGTATGTGAGATCCTAAAATCTGTTCTCTGTCTACCCAAACGCCTGCAGTGACTTTACTGGCATCATCATTATTATAAGACAGTCTGTGAGGTATAGATGTAGAATTTATATTTGTTTCAAAATCTGTTTTAAAAGCTGTGTTTTCACCTGTTATAACAAAAACCTCACTAAGAGAATCTCCTGAAGACGTGCTACTAGCAGTTATGAATGCGTTAACCTCTGCAACACTTGTAACAATAGTGTCTGCATCAGTTATAGCAGTAATAACCCCTAAAGTTCTTAATGTATCATTGTCGTAATACCATAAAGAATCTCCAATCTCTATGTCATTTTCATTAAAATTAACATTAGAACCTTCTATATTTGCACTGTCTGTGGTAGCTACAACAGTAGGTGCAGCATTATTTGCACTTGATGTTATAAGTGGTATTACATATGGCCTACCTGGTCCCTCTAAAGCTATGTTATTAAATGTTTTAACAGTAGACACATCAGAGTTAAATGGAAAAGAAACCTTTACTTCATCAGGATATGATCTACCATGAAACATACAGTAGTTATCTGAATCAGAGTCATGCTTGTATAACTCTCCATTAGCAAAACTTATAAAAACTCTATTTAAGGAAGCGTAATGTTCAGGGTAGAAAGTGTAAAAACTAGACCACCTATTAGATTTCTCATTAAAAGCCACTGTTTCAGCTTGAGTGGTAACAACTTTAGCTAATAATCCATTTACTATAAAGTCTTGCTGATCTGAGTCTAAAGAGTTCCAAACTTGTGGTATAGAAATAAAAGAGTTAAATGTGTCAGTTATTGACTGCCAAGCTTGGCTATTACCATCAAAAATAGGGGTAAAAAAGTTATTTGTAGAACTAGCAGCAGAGCTGTATACTGCTGGAAATGTT
>TARA_R100001594_G_scaffold8858_1_pt1 | contig 16417 bp, 5 predicted proteins | sample TARA_R100001594 | Tara Oceans TARA_R100001594 (sample SAMEA2622752) | marine metagenome | biome: marine biome (ENVO:00000447); feature: marine epipelagic mixed layer (ENVO:xxxxxxxxx); material: "saline water (ENVO:00002010), including plankton (ENVO:xxxxxxxx)" | depth 150 m | reverse complement strand
TTCCGAATCTTCAACTAATTCTGGAAATTTTTCAAACTTTTGTTCTAATGCAAGTATTAGGTCTGTTTTAGCTTCGCCTTTAGCTGTTTTAATTTTATTTCTTAATTCATCAGCTGAATACTGAGTTTCTAAGTCTTCTATTTTTCTCCTTCTTTCTCGATTTTCTTTTATGGATTGCTTATACCACCAGCTTGGTTTGCCTCTTTCAGTAGCTATTTGTTCTAACCAGTCTCCTTTAGATGACTTAACCGTTACTTCATCTAATGATGTATCTTCTTTAGTTCTTTGATCTAGCTTTTGTTCTAAACCATCCATGAATTCATCAGCAGTTAATGGAGATTTTTTAAGTTCTAAAGCCGTTCTTAATCTATCCATAAAAGCTTTATCATTTCTAAGGGTTTGTAATCCCTCAGCCATAACACCCTCAGTTAACATGCTGAATAAAGACTGTTGTCTTTTTTCATTATCTTTATAATAATCTTTTAGTTTTTCTTTATCTAGTTTAGTTATAGAATAAACATCAGGTGTTGAATAAGTTTTCTTACCGTCTTTAACTTTTATTTGTTTTGTTTTACCAATTTTCTTATAATTAATAAGTCCAGCATCAACATTTCTTTGAAATCCTAGTCTTCTTTTAATTGTAGCAGCTGGTATTGTATCAACTAATCCTTGATCAATTATTTTATCTACAAAATCATTATAAGCTTTAGTTCCCCATTTACCTATAGCTTCTCTTAAACGCTGCATAACAGTTTTGTCTTTTGTTTGTGCAATAACACTTTTAGCTACAGCTTCTGGATCTATATTTTTTGCTAATCCAGAGATAATATCTTTGGCTAATCCAGTAGGTCTGCCATCAACTATACCTCCAATAATCTCATTAGCTAAACCTTCTGTTATTTTTTTTCTAACTTCTGAAAGAGAAGATGGATATTTTTTCTTTCTTCCTCTATCAGAATCTTTTGTTTCATCAAAGTCTTTGGTTTCGGTTGTTCCAGGAGTAAAACCTTTTTCCTCTTGTATTTGATCTAGGCTCTTATCTTTAGTTGCAAACATTTTCATTAATCTTGGACCAATTCTTTTAGCTAGATTATCTGTATATGTTGTAGATGAACTTTTCGTTTCATCAAAGTTATCCATAAAACTCCAAAGTTCTCTTCCAACTTCTTGTTTTAATTCTTTCATAACATCTGTTCTTCTCCAAGTATCAGGTCTTACATTTCTACCAGCAGTAACACCCCATCTATCTAATGAAGATATAACTGCAGCTTCTAGTTGAGGTAGAATAACATTTTTAATATCAATATCTTCGCCTTTTTGCCAACGAGTAGTTGCTTCATCAAGATTTAATTTTTTAGTCTCACCTTTAGCAGCTTTAGCTATTATTTTATCTGTATCTACTCTTCCAAATTTATCTTTAGGTGCAGTTCTTCTAAACTCTCTTCCTTTAGCTTCTTTTTGTTGTTTCTTAAGATCTCTTTGAACAGCTTCAAAATCTCGCTGCATTCTAGTTTCATCATTAGCTGCTATTTGACCGTCCCAATCAATTCCTTTTTCAATTTGTCGTTTTTTAAATGTTTCCCATTTAGTATTAGGTTTAATTGTTGCAACTGTTCCTGCTCCAAACTGAGTATTTATATTGTCTTTAGATTTTTTTAAATCTTCTGCCCATTTTTTTTCTGCAAATCTTCTATTTACATCTGCAATTGAACCTTTCGCTTTTGTATCAGTATCTATTACTTCATCTGCTATTAAATCACCTTCAGCTTTTTCAGTTAATAGTTTTGCCTGAGCCATATTAAGTTTACCTTTTTCTATAGAATTATTAAAATCCTTTATAAAATTATAAACATCTCGTCCATTATTAAACTTAATACCTTTTAATCCTACAGCTTGTAAAGCTCTTCTAATAGTATCACCTATTTGAGTAAATATATTTTCATTAAATTTAATATCACCTGCAACTAAAGCATCAGATAATAAAGTTAACTTTTCCTCTGCTGACATAGCTTCTGGATCATTCTTATAACTTTCTAATCGTTTATAATATTTACTGTCTTCACTAACTTTTAATTTCTTTAATTCAGAATCTAAAGCGTTACCTAAATTTATAGCGGTTTCAGGACTATTCTTTACTGTTTCAAATAATAATCCATGTAAGAATTCATGACCAGCTACGTTAACAGCTTGATCTTTAAGAGCTTGATCTCTATTAATAATTATTCTTTGTTCGCCTGTCTTAGGGTTTTGTAATATAGTTCCTTGATTACTAGAAAACTTCTTTTGCCAACCTTTTAACCTTTCACTTTTCGCGAATGCATTTGCTTCTTTAGCGTCTGCTACTTCATCAATTATAATTTTACCTTTAGAAGCTTTACTTATAGCGCTTTTAACATTTCCAACATTTTTATCAAGAGCTAACTCTACATTTGCATTATCTACTATGGTTTGTATTTCTTCACTAATAGCATCTTTTCTCGCTATATCAGTAGCACTAAGATCTTTATCATTAACTTTTTTAATCTTACTTTCTAATCTTTGTTTTTCAACTAATAAATCTATTAATTTACTTTTAGTGTCTCCAGTTATATTTTTAGGTATTTTTATAGTAGCATTTCTTACATTAGAAACATCTTGAATTGCTTGACTTTTTTCTTTTTTACTAAGATTAGGATCATTTTCAATTGTTTCTTTTATTTTATCAAAATAAGCATCTCCACTTAAAAAAGTAGATGCACCTGGTGACATATCTATATTTTTAGCAATTTTTGTAGCATCAGCAACATAAGTATCAGCAGAATATAATCCTCCTTTAAATTGACCAGCAATACCAGCTGCTCCAAATAATCCACCCATTTTTTTACCAGCTTCATATTCTGTTATTATTTGATCAAAATCTATATTTCTAGTAAACGGAGACTGATGTCCTACAGCCATATTTTTAGTTGCTTGAGATAAATATGATTGGAATCCTTCTGTTACACCTTCTTTTGCTTGTCCTAATTTATATTCTGCATACATTGTACCAGCCCTTGTTAAATACTTACCTAAAGTATTTTTCATTATTGTTTGAACAGCTGGATTTTTAAATAAAAGATTAGCTCCTCCTCCTCCAATTTTAGCTCCTAATACATCCATAGCAAATTCTGAAGCAGCTACAGCTGTTCCACCGGCTGCAGCAGATCCTTGATGCATACCTAATCCACTAGCTAAAGCATCCATATATTCTTGAGTGGTATAACCTCCTTCTCCATATTCTTCATTCATTTTTTCCTCTAAAGCCTCCATATATATAGATTGATATTCCATCGCTCCTTGTACGGTGTTACCTATAGCAGATAATCCCATTCCAGCCATAAATAAACCAGCACCAGGAGCAGCTCCAACACCTGTAGCTCCTAATAAAGTTCCCGCTGTCATTAATCCATAACCAGCAATACGAGGAGCCATATGAGTAATTTGATCTATACCCATTACTAACGAACTTCCAAATCCTTCTATACTATCAAATGTACCGTCTTTTACTTCTCTTGTAATAAAATTATTTAAAAGTTCAATAGCCGCTTTTCTTTCGTCTAAATCATGTTCAATCCTTTTCCCTGTTTTTTCTTTTCTTAATTCTTTTCTTTCTAAATAATCACCTACAGTATCATCATCTGTCCAACCCCAATCATGCCAATTTAATCTATTATCTAATCCTTTAACATATTTTCTAGCCTCACCTAAGGTCATATCTTTAGTTATCTTATTATTTTCTAACCCCCAGTTAAGTTCATTTACTATTTTATTTCTTCTTCTTTGTTGTCCAGCAGCTATAGATACTTCAAAACCGTTTGTCCATTCTTCTGTTGTTACTGGTACTTTAGCAAATGCTTCAGCTATATGAGCTAATTCCTCTCTAACTTTTCCATAAACACTATCATCATCTTCATATTTATCAAGTTGACCATTAACCCAATTTAAAACAGTGTGATTAACTCTACCAGGTTGATAATCTCTTCCTTTCATTCTTTCTGATAAAGCTTTTTCTCCAGCAATACCATATTGTTGAAACAAATCTGTTGCTTCTTTATTATTGGTTAAAGCTTCATTAAAACTTTTATTATACCATTCTGCAAATTCATTTTGTGCTTTCTCTAATCCTTCTTGTGTCTCTGTATCATATCCACTACTTATTTCTTTCCATTTTGCAATTGAATCTTTAGCAATATTAGATCTAATTTCATTTTCAATTAAAGCAAATCTTGGATCATTCATTGCTGCCTTACTAATAGCTTCTCCTGCTATAGTATCTAAATCAGCACCTTCTGCAATAGTGTCTGGGAAAAATGAATCTACATATTTTTGGGCTTCTGGTTTTACCCCAACAATTCCTGCTAATTCTTCAGTAGTTAAATCAATTTCTCCTGCTTGATACGCTCTAAGTTTTTCTTTATCTAATTGTATTCTAGATTCTATTTGCTCATCTGTTAAATAATGATTTTCTATATTACTAGAACTATCTTTTACTGTACCTTCTTCTAAGTCTTTAGAAATAAAACCGCTATAATTACCTATTAATTCAGGTCTTGCAATTCCTTGTTCATCTATTTGAGCAGCGCTATGTATACCGCCGCCAGTTTCTAACATCTTCTTTTCTAATCCTTTTATAATATCAATCATTAAATCACCATAATCATCTCCAGTTCCCCATCCGTCTCTAATTCTCCAATTATTATCAATATTTATACCAGATTCTGCAGCTAACTTTTTAATTTTTTCATAATTCTTTTTAAAATAATCTTTGGCGTTAGAAGTTTTTCTAAAAGATCTTGCATAATTTTCAAGATGTTTTATTCTATTTTTATCTTGTTGAATAATTTTATCAGTATCTTTTTTGCTGCTTCCAGAATCATATATTTCTTCTCCTTCTTCTGTTATTCCTAAAGATCCACTTCTTTCTAGAGTATACTTATTTAAAAGTTCTTCTCTTTCAGCAAGATAAGTGTTCCTAGCAGCTTCTTCATCAAAAACCATTATACCTGGAGCTGATCCTTGAAGTTCTTTAATTTTATTGTTTGTAGCAGCAATATTAACATTACCAACTTGATTAGGTTTAGCTAAACCATTTTCAACATCTTCTTGAGTAAATAGAATAGGATTGTATTTTAATTTTTCAATTTGAGATACAATATCATTATTTGTAGTAGCCCAATTATCTGCGGCATTACTATCAATTTGTGGATTTTCGTCTACATTTTCTCCATATACTGTTATATTATTAACTTCTTTAGTTCCTACTAATCCATTTTTCCATGTATTAAAATCTTGATTTAACCACCCATTCTTTTTACCAAATTCATGAAGCCTCATTTGATAAGCGGTATTTTTACTTAAACCTTCTAACCACACTTCAAAATCTTGATCTATTTGTCCTTGATTTTTAAAATAATCCCATATTTGTTTCGCTTTAGGTCTATTTCCTTTAAACTCAAATTGATCAGTATTTTTTTGAGTATTATCAGTATTCTGTGCTATACCTCCGATCATAATTTATTATTATTTTTATCCACCTGTTCCAACATTCCAGTTAAATCCACTACCGCCACTAACATCATTGTTACTACCTTTGTTTGTTGTTGCAGCTAATTCTGCTAATCCAGGATAATTTCCACCTGGTTGTAACAATCTATCTGAAATTGGAAGATTATTTAATTGATAAACTATTTGATTAGTACTATTTCTTCTATATAACTCTTCAAATAATTTAAGTTTCTTATCGTCTATATCCATATTACGACCCCAATATTTAAACATACTCTTCCATGTATCTTTATCATGATTTCCTTCACCCCATACCGCATCTGCTAAATCAATATCGTAAATATCTGGGTTAAAACCAGGATGAGAATTAGGTCTACTTAATACCATATTCATATAACTTTTTATAGCTGTATCATTTCTAGGAACACCTGCTTTTTTAGAACCTATAAAATTATTAACTAGTTCTTCATTCATTGCTTCTCTATTATCACTTCTTATTCTTTCTGGATCTGCTACCATCATCCAACCTGTTTGTAAAGTTCCTTCTGCATTTGGAAAAGTAACTTGTTTATAACTATTCTTGTATTTTTCTCTCATACATTCAGCATCACATTCTTCACCTTCTTGAGGTACTCTAGGTAAATAATTCACGAAACTAACATCTCCTGTGCCTGGAACATATCCACCTTTCTTATCATATTGCGCATTAGTTATTGTATTTCCTATTTGCATAATATCTCCTATCATTTTTGTTTGATCTACGGTTCCATCAAATATAGTATGACCTTCTTTAGCTTGATTATTAAGTCCAGCGCTATCAAACACAAACTCTTCTTCAAATCTCTCCATTCTATCTAATCTATTTTGGATTTCTTGTTCGCTTTCATCTGGGTATTGAAGTTTTAATCCCTCTCTAGCTACCTCTTCATCAAATTTAAAATTCATTTTAATTGTTCCTGTAGGACTAAAATTAAAATCATAACTATAACCATCTGCTTCTGTAAAACCAGGTTTACCAGCGTAAACATTAGACGCTAACATTGCGTCAGGATATTGACCTTTATCAAAATTTTTTAAATCTTCCCAATCTAATTGATCACCCACCTGTTCTAGCATTGTATGCATTTTTTGAGGTAATCCTTGATAAACTGCTAATCTTTTCTTTAATTGAGTACAATTATACATTTGAGCACCATCTCCAAAATCCCATTCCATTCCACCTTCTTGTGAACACTCTGGATCTGCACCCCAAGTAGCCATAGCTAAATCTCCTACTTGTGAACTATAATTATCAAAGAATGCATCAACTTTACCTTGAGTATATTCGTTTCCTACACTATTATATTGAACTTGCCTCGCTATATAATTTGATTCAAGCTGATCAGCGGCTAATGCTAATCTTTCGCCTTTAGCTTTTTCTGCTAAAGCTTCTTGTTCTTCTTTTCGTTTCTTTGCTTCAATTTTATCTGTAACAGTTTCAGCAGCTTTACCAGTAGAACCAATCAAATCAGTCCATGCTTTAGCACTGCCTGTAGGATCTACGTATTTAGGATTTTGATATGACATTTTTACTTAATTTTTATTAGTTTTCTAATCTTTTGGAGTATAAGAGTTTGCAAAAGCATTTGAAATACCTCCAATCATTCCTGTTAAAGCTTGAGTTTGTGCAGTTCTTGCGCCTTCCAATGCCATTCTAGCATTATCTAGTTCAGCAGCAGTTCTATCTAACTTCATTTGTTCTCTATTCTCTCTTTGATTAAACATAAACAATTGACCAGAAGCATCGGACTCTTCTAATCTCTGTGCTTGAGTCATTTGAACTCCTTCAACTCTTTGTTTCTCTTGTATTCTTCTACTTTCTAAATTTTGTTCTCCTTGTGCACGAAGTTTTTCATTAGAAACTTCTTGTTGTTCTATACTTGCAGCAACTTCTTTTTTGCTTTGTGCTGCTGCTCTAGCCAATGCAGTAGCTCCTCCAGCTCCAGCTCCAGTAGACATTATAGTATCTAAAGTATTAGCTAAAGATATATCAGCTTGTTCTATTTGCATCTCAGCAGCTTGAGTTGCAACAGATAAATTAGCATATGCATTAGACATTTCTGATGATCTATCAACAGTCATACCTGACAAATCAGTATATCCTTCATAAGGATTAATAATTTCTTGTCTATTATTTTCTAAGAATTCAAGTTTAGCTGTTAATTTTTTAACTCTTCTTCTTGCTCTTCGCTTAGCTCTTCGCGCTGCGGCACCTCCCATTATTCCTCCAAGAATACTTCCTCCGATGCCGATGGCTGCTGATACTGGTTCTATTGGCATAATTTTATTTTGTTATAAATTCACTGCTTACTGCAAATAAAGATTTGAGTCCGCCGTTGTTAGTTGTGTTATCTGTTTGCATTGTTACTGTGGCAAAATATCCTTTTATTCCCATGGTTTGATTGCCCCAAATAACTTCACCTGCTATTGGTGTGCTAGTATTGTTTGGTATTACCGCCCAATATTTATTTTGTTTTCTATCAAATCCAGCTCTATACTGAATATTATTTTCTGTATATGCTCCTTCATCATAGCTATATATTTTTGAATAAGTAGTTACATCTGCAGTAGTTAATGTTATAACTACTTCTACTGTTCCACCTATTACAGTAGTAGGTATATTTATTAAATCACCTACTTTAAATCCTCTACCATAACTTGTAACTTGTACTACTGTAACTGCGTTACCTGCTACTGTTACATTAATTACCATTCCGGTTCCACCTCCATTGGTTGTCCACCCTGCGTCATTATAAGTTCCATTTACTCCATCAGCAGTGTTAGTTGTTATACGTGAAGTTAAATCTGTTACTTCTATTTTACTTCCTCCTTCAATACTATCTATATGACTTAACCAACTTCCTGGTGGAGTTACACTTGCGTCTTCACCTGTAATATCTGAGGTGAATCCAGTAACTTCCCAACCATTACTACCTTCGTAATTAATAGTTTTAAATGTTTTAATATTATTAGGAGCTGGATTAAATACAAATTGTAAAGACGATGCTGATTTAGTACCATAAAAATTATTTCTATCTGTATTAGAATAATGTTGATATAAATAAGAAGTAGTTCCAACAGCTTTAGTAGAATAAAAATATCCTCTAGCGCTGAACATATCATCAGGTTTGTAAGTAAAGAAACTTGTCCATCCTTGATTTCTTTCATCAAAGGTTAGTGTCTTGTATGAAGTCTCACTAAATCTTCCACTAGGTTGAATAGAAAGTACATAATTTTGATTATATACATCATATGAACCTAATAAAGCTCCATCATTACCTACTAAGGATAGTTGATCTCTAAAGAAATCCATCATACCTGCGTTAGATATTTCTAATATTTGAGTACCTTGTAATTTTAATACTGCATTTCTTTCTTTATCTACAAAGTATTTATTATATCCATAAGAAGCAAAGGATTCTGGATTAGTTCCAATTCCCCAGTTACCTAACACTGGAGTTATTTGACCTATAACCATTTTACCTGTTGTAGTTAATCCTACTCCTTCCGCAGTATAAATAGCGTCTTTATCTATTAAAGCTACATTAACTTTTCTCTCTTGTAATATAGTTAAATTAGTATCTTCTGCAAATAATTTTTGTATAGTTCCACCAATAGGATCTACTGCTCTAGTTATTTCTTCTGCTATACTAAATTGATTAGTATTATTTATTCCTGTTCTTGAATTAAATATACCAGAATATATTAATGTATTACCTCTACGTACTTGTTCGTCATTTTCTTCTGATAAATAAGCTTTAACACCAAGATCTACACTTGTATTATTATAACCTCCTCTAATCCTAGACTCTTCTATATACCAATCATAAGTTTCATTTTTAACAATAGGAGTAGACCAATTAGTAGCTCTAGTTCCACCTTCTACATTTCCATCTCCATCTGTATATGGTATTTGATCTGTAGCTCCAGTACTATCACTTGCATAAACTCTCTTTAAATAAAAGGAATTAAAATAGTTAACGTCTATTGTTAAACCCATATCTTATATATATTACTTGTTTTTATCATTAATTACTATGGATTACAAGGTCCTGAAGCAGTTATACCATATGCACCATCATTAAAGTTTGTAATGAATTCTCCTACAGCTGCTCCACTACCTGTTAAAGCATTAGTTACTACCCTATATTCTCCTAGTTGATCAAATTTATAATCATATTCTACTGATCCAGTTCCTGTAACAGATTTAGTTACATAAACTGTTGTCATTGATGCAGCGACCCAAGTGTTTGGACTACCTGCAGCTGTGTCTATATAACCCCATGGAGAACCACTGTTGGCTCTATATTGAATTGAAAAACTTATAGCTATATCACCTACAGCAGTAGAGGTATTATAGAGTTTAGGTTTTATACGAATAGTACCTTGAAATAAATCAGCTCTACACGAAGCGCCTTGTGTTGTGTTATATTGTGTTTGTGCATTATAAACAAAAGTTGCTGCCGACCATCCAGCTGGATAACCTACATTACTTACAGTTCCTAGAGCATAAGAATCGTTAGTCCATCTCCATTCTCCACTAGATCCTGCAACTGCACCTGATATTCTTTTTACACTATCAGCACAACCACTACATCCTGCCATACTAGTACCAATTATTTTAGGAGCATAATCTGTACCTGCTATCCAACTTAAATTAAGAGTAGTAGATATTTTATTAGACCCCGTGTCATTAACATCAGTTACTTTTAATGTTAAACCATATGATCCTTCATTAGTCATTATTGTATTACTAGTAATTAATCCTGTAGAATCTATACTAAAATCACTTAACGACCCTAATTTACCTGGAATAATTGCTGTTAATTCCCAAACTAATTCTCTTGTACGATTTACAGGTGTTCCCGTGGTATCTGCACTACCGTTTAATCCATATAATTGGAAAATATCTGTAGAACTCACTGCAATAGCACTTGATATTGTATAAGAACCATTAGAAACATCGTTGGTATAACCAGCATCTGTATATATTAAAGGAGCAACATTGGTTAAAGTTAAAGTTAATCCAGCAGTTATTGTTCTTGTATATAATGTACCTGTTCCTGATGTAACTTCTATATCAAATATATAAATATCACTAGAAGGATCATTATTAGAGGAAACTCCATACCAAAATTCTTTAGCTGCATTAATTTTATAAGTTGAACCAGCTGATACTGCAGCAACTGTAAAATAACCAGGGTTTATATTAGTTTGGCTTAAATCATTTTGTCTATATACTTTTACTATACTTGGAGTTCCTACTACATTTGAAATAGCAGCTCCAGATCCATCAATAAAACTAAAAGTAGGACCAGCTTGACTACCACTACTTATACTTTCTGCAAAAGTTCCAGAAGTAGGTGTCATTGCTACAGCTCCATTATCATTAGTATTTATACTTGCATTTAAAACTTCTAACAAACCTGAAGAAGTAGTTTCCCAAAATATAGGTAATCTTGAAAATACTGGTTTAGTTTCTGCAATAGACAATATAGGTCTCATTGTTCTTACACCATCAGCATAATTAGTGTCATGTACTTGGGTTCCATATACATTAGCTCCGCAAACTATAGCTCCTAATTGATTATTATAATTACCTACTTGACCAATTTTCATTATATAAGGATTTTGATCTGCATTATAAAATGATTCTGCATCAGCAACATCTCCCCATGGTATACTACCAGTTGGAGTAGTTTTTATAACAGGATTAGTTCCATCAGCACCACTTGGAATATATCTTATTGTAGATCCCCATTCACCTTTATTACCCGCACTATAACCTCCATTTTGTACTAAATCCCCAGCTGTAGTTCCAACAGCATCACCAGCATCAGGACCCACCGTAAAAGGTACGAAAGGAACTGGAGCTAATTTAACTTCGGAATTTGGAGATATATTTAATACGTTTTGTAATTTTTGTCCTGGATCATATTGTAAATTTCTTGCGCCTAAGGTAGAAGTAGCATTTGGATTATTTACTCTAAAATATAAAGTTTCTTCACTATTAAATTCTGAATCTGTTGGACCTACTTCTTTTAAATTTCTAGGTATTTTATTTATATTATCTCCTATTAAACTAGAAAAAGCAATTTTTCCTCTTTGTATAACGGAAGAACTTATATCAGTAGCACTAGCTGAAGAGCCTAGTTCACCATCCCAAACTCTATTATTAATAGGAAGGCCATTGATTAGTCCTGGAAAAAATACATTATAATATTCTTGCTCTTGTTGTTTAACAACTATTTTATAAGAATACCATCCTAAAGGATTTGATTCTCCTACATTAACAGTAAACGTCCCAGAACCACCTCCACCAAGAATTGTTAATTCATTACCTTGTGTGTATCCAGATCCACTTGATATAATAGCTAAACTTGCTACTTCTCCACCTGCACCAACACTAGTTACCCTTACTGTACAACCAGATCCACTTCCACCACTAGTAGCATAAGTTGTATTAGCTTCATAATCAGAATCATCATCTGTTATAGTAATGATACTAGCTACATGATCATCTTCTTTATAAATACCTGGTTTACCTAATGTGTTATTAATAGTTTCTCCAATTGCAGATTCTATATTTACTGTTAAATTTTTACCTAACCAATCTATAACTGGAGATGCAGTAGCATCTGAATTACTTCCAACAGTTCTGTATGGCACATAAACACTAGAGCCTGATTTAGTAGGATCTATATCAAAGGAAGATAGAATTACATCTGACTGTCTTCCAAAGTAATCTGATAATACAAAACCAACTTGATAAGTTCTATTTTGTTTAATATTACTATATGGATATTCTGTTACAAAATCTGAAGCTTGAGCATTTCTATCTGTAAAACCTATACTATATGGAATATCATTTGGAGGAGTCATTTTTTCTACATAATTACCATATACTATTCTATTGGTTATAATTTCTTGAGCTAAAGCTCTTATAGGAACTTTATCATATACTCTTACAGTATCTCCTTCAGGTAAAACTTTATATGGTTTAGCTGATTGATATTGATAATTAAAAAATAATTTATCTGTTAATCCTTGTACTTCATCATCATATTGAATTGTTGTAGTGTCTGCATTAACTGTAACGATAAATTGTGCGTTTGAACCACCACCGCTCACTGTAACTACATCGCCATTTGTATATCCATTTCCAGGTTGATTTATAGCACCGTTTGTTACAACTCCTCCACTAACAGTAGTATCTATAGTTAAACCTGTTCCTGTACCACCTGTGGTAGCAACATCAGTTGCACCTGTATACCCAGTACCTCCAGCTTTTAATATTAAACTTGCACCTACTCCAGTAGAACTAATAGTATCTACATCTATAGTATCTAAAACTTTAATCGCTTGTGCATCAGATTCTTTATATAAAATCTCTATTTGATTAATATTGAAAATACTTTGTAAATTACTCAGAGTATCTGGTAAAGGTATTTTTAAAGCAATAGTATCTATATCATTTTCAAACCATTGTAATATTGTACTTGTATAAGCATCAACTTCGTCTTGATAATAATTATTAATTCCATTTAATTTAGCTTCAATTTGTCCTAAACCAAATTGTCCATATTGTTTTGGTACAAACATTATTTGACTAAACGGAGCCATTAAAGATTCTTCATTATCATTAAATTTAAATCTATAACTAAATCTTACAAATTTATCATCTAAATAATTTTTATCTCCAGTAAAACTTGAATCATATAATTCATTATATCCTATTAATACTGAATCTGTAGGTGTAAAACCTGTTAAGTTTCCTCCAGCTGTTGCATCGCCATCCAGCGTAAGTGCCCATCTCCCTGGATCTGTAGTACTTACATTAGTAACTACTAACTCAGCCAGTCTTAAATTATATTGATAAGCGCTTAATGTATTAGAAGGGTTAGGAATATTATTAGGACTAGTAATGTTTCTAAAAATATCTAAAACTCTAGGAAGACCTCCAAGAGAAGCACCAGTACCTCCACTAGTTGTATCATCTATTCTTAATACTGTAGCTGTATCAATACACGCACTTGTTAATGTTATTATTATATTAGTGCTTCCACCAATAAGGGCTTTAGCAATTTTTATATCATCACCTGCAACCCAACCAGTACCATTATTTGTACCTGTTCCAGCCCAAGTTACAGCACTAATTCCACCTAATCCACCAATTGTAACTGATATTTCAATACCAGCACCATTAGCACTAGTAGTTGTAAAGCTTGCAGTTACTCCAGGAGTTCCTGTATATGTTCCAGGAGTAGCATCTGTAGCTGCTCCACCAATTCCAGGTCCAGCAGTAACATAAGACAATAACGAACTACCTCCTGTAATACCAGAGCCACTATTTAATACCGAGTCAATAGTTTGAGTAGAATAATTAGAAACATAATTATCAGATTGATTTTCCATTGAGGTTCTACTGAAATCTATTTTTATTCCTGAAGCTAAAGCTCCAGTAGAAATAGCAGGAGAAACATTAAATACTTTATAAGCATCTGTTCCATCAGTATTTACTATTTTAGTAACTCTTACAGGTGGTAAAGAATTTCCTATTTTTAAATTAGCAAAATCTGTTTTATCATTATCTGTTACAATATCTCCTACTTTTACATTAGGTAAAGCTGTAGTAAGTTTTATTTGAGTAGATGTACCTCCAGATGTAGTAGTTCCTGTGTTTCTAGTTAAAGGAATTATAGGATCATATGGATAATATTTTGCTACTGAGATTTGAACTTCTTTAGTATATGCTGAAGAATCATTTTTAGCAGTTGTTATATTTATTCTTCTTGGTTGATTTAAATTATCTGTCCAAAATAGTAATTCTTCTAATAAATTAACTCCGTATATAGGAAAGTTTTTATTAAAATTTAAAAAATGCCCACTTACTAAAGTATTAACTGTAGCACTCATACCATTTGATACAGGATCTAAATCAAACTCTAATATTAAACATGTATTTGTGCTAGCTGCTCTTTCAAATTTATCACTACTACTAAAATCTGTTGCAAATATATATACATTGTTATTAGTTTCATCTACAAAATGCCCTATTACAGATGCTTGTTTAGTAGCAGATATAGTACCTCTATTTGTATTACCTAAAATATTTTCAAACTCACCCACAGTAGCACCTTCTGATCTACTAATCAATAAGTTGATAGCTTCTCTATATTCACCCTGAGGTAGAATACGAGAGTCAAGATCTTGGTTCATTCTTCCTTTGAGGAAGTTATTTTTTATTTCTGGCATTTAATTAATGTTTAATCCATTTAGATTTATTACGCATAACTTGTACAATCTCATCTAACTTAATATTAGATAATCTTATTTTAGCATTTCTTAATGCTACATATCTTTGTCTTTTATATTGTGGAGCTATTTGAACCGTAGCAATTCTAGTTGATAATATGCTGTATAATAAATGTTGATACATAGCTTCTTCAGCTAGTTTAGGAACTTTAGTATTTAAATCATAAGCTAGACCATCTGATATATATTCTAACAATATTATTTTATTTTTTAAATCACTAGAAAAATTAAATGTACCTCTTTTTTCATCTATATTAAACCAACCATTCATCTGCATATTAACAGGATCACCTCCATATCTTTGACCATAAAATCCTCCATAACCTAAAGCGTTTTCACCCCACCAGTCATACATCCATAAATCTGGATTAGTTGAATTAGTAGGATATAATCCTGTTATAGTATTAGGATTATTATCTGCCCATCTTTCATTTATTTGAGATGTTCCATCTATATTATCTCCAAAATTATCTTGTACAATTTTTCCTAAATTATCTTGAACTGGAGATTCCCATGGACTACTAGTTAATTGTGTAGGATAAATTGTATGTTTAACACCACTAGCGTCTATATATGAAAGTTTTACATAATTAACATAATCTTGAGGTATTATTACTGATAAACTAGATGGTACTGTTAATTCTTGAGATTTAATACTTCTCAATGTATCATAACTAAATTCTTGTAATCCTCTTTTTGCGTGAAATATTACATCTGTTCTATTAACTCGAGGTATTAATTTATCTTGACCGACATAACCTACTATAAAGTTATTAACAATATCATTTAAAGATATATACTCATAGCCTCCATAGTTATTCTCTACTGCATCTTCTTTTAATTGAACTTTAACATAAGTTCCTACAGGTTGGGCTAAACCTAAAGTTATAATACTATTAGTTTTAGCTCCATCTTTAGTAAAAGTTAAAGTATATGTAGTTACATATTCTGTCCAATTACCTATTCCATTAGGACTAGTATAAATTCTAAAATTATTTAATGTAAAATCAGAATCAGTAGGAGCAAAACTATTTGAACTACCCATAGATAGTTTAGTATTAAACGTAAAAGTATATGCTTTAGAAACATTTAATGCTGCATCTGTATATATGATCTGCGCTCCTGCGTAATATTGTAAGTTAGTTTCTCGGATTAATCCTCCATCTGGTTTAGGCATATCTTATTGTTTTGAGTTTTGTTCTTCTAATTGTGTCTCTTGCATTGCAGCTTGTATAATAGTTGGATCGTTAATTATTATACCTGCATAAGCTAATATTCTTGTTATAACATTTGATTGCTCTGATATATTTAATTCAAAATTAGTAGATGCTCCAGAGTTATATTCAAATTGTCCCAATGTTCCTATACCATAACCCCACACAACATCAGCAGGTGTTTTTAAATATGATATATTTATATCATCAGCAGTAATAATACTGGTAGGATATATATATAATTTACCCTCTTCATACAAGTATATAGGAAAATTTGTTGTTGGTTGAGTTAACGGGGAAAGTAATAATTGTGTTATCTCATTTCT
>TARA_R100001594_G_scaffold47947_1_pt1 | contig 16486 bp, 10 predicted proteins | sample TARA_R100001594 | Tara Oceans TARA_R100001594 (sample SAMEA2622752) | marine metagenome | biome: marine biome (ENVO:00000447); feature: marine epipelagic mixed layer (ENVO:xxxxxxxxx); material: "saline water (ENVO:00002010), including plankton (ENVO:xxxxxxxx)" | depth 150 m | reverse complement strand
CAGATGGAACATATAATGCAAGTTCTTATGAGACAATTATTAACAATGCAAATGGTGATAGTTATAAATTTAGAGTTGAGAATGGTACCTTTACACATAACGACGGAACCTTGATTCTTGACGCTTCAACAAATGGTGGTATGTATAAGAATACTGGTAGTAACGGTAAATACTTATATAACCTTATAGTTAAAAACGATACTACTTCACAAAGAGCAGTCCAAAACGTTTACGACGTAACGGTTGCTAATAATTTAATAGTAAGTGGTGCAGGAAGCGATGCTGATGATTGGGATGTTGGATTTTATAATGCTGGCGATGGAAATGTTATAGCTTCTGGTACTACCACTGTAGTTAGCGGTGCTAAATTAGGTAGGTCTTCTCAAAACAATACCTTTGGTAAATTGATATTAGGTAAAAAAGGATGGTTGGATGCGGGTACTGGAACTACTACTTTACAAGGAGCAACTGCAGGAAGCGACCGTACTAAAATATTACAAACAAAAGAAGATAGTTTATTTACTCATAACAGCGGAACAGTTGATTTCAGTTGTGCTACTGGTGGTTTATCTACAGCATATATATGGTTAGATGGGAAAGCAACAGCTGACCCTTTCTGGAATACTACTTTTAATGGCAATACTGGGATACACGCTTATACTTGGTATAAATTTTATGCAGGTAGTAGTGGAGTAATTACTTTTGAAGGGGACACAGCAAAAGCACATAACGGAAGTGCTGTGTTTGAATTAGCTAATAGCAGTACATTTCAATTGGGAAGAACCGGCGCAAGTATGTTATTTGGTCCGATGAATTGGTTTTATGGGCAGGGTTCTAGTACCAATTTAATTAAATCTGTTGATACTACATACCCTGCTTATATTTCTGGTACATCAAATAATAAATTACTAGGCACTTCAGGAGATAGTTATACTCCTGTAAAAACTACACTTGAAGATATAAAACTTGACGATTTAGAGGGAGAGCTAAAAGGCAATTTACATTTAAGTGGTCAGTGTGAAGTTGTAGAAGACCTGACTGTAAACGCTGACGGTTTCCTTACTTTGGTAAGCGGACAGCGTGCTGAATTTAAAGGACAGCTCGAAAATAAAGGAACGATTTATGCCACTGGTTCTTTATTATTAGCTGATGGTTTAGAAGTAGATGGCACTTGGTCTGGATTTGATACTGCTGATATTATCCAAACGGGAGATAATGACGGAAATCAACAAGATACTACTTCATTCCAAGACAAACCTCGTACTTATTTTGTTAATATGGCTTCTAGTGATACACTAACACCTAAATTTTATATTACTAATTGGGGTCAAAAGGTAATTATTGGAGGTGGGTCTTATGATACTTCTCAAGGAGGAGATACATACGGTTTCCAATGTGATAATTTAATAGTAGCTAATGGAGGTACTATAGGGGGTAGTTCTTTTTGTAACCCTACAGGTTCTTTCAGTAATCGTGGTGGACTGTTTGCCAGTTCTTCTGCATTAGATTTAGATGGTACTGACTATGTTGCTTTAGGAGATGGAATGGCAACTCAAACTGCTGTTACTCTCGAAGCTTGGGTAAAACCTTCAGAAGCTCCTCACGAAAATACAATGCTTGGCGCTCAAGCAGGGCAAAGTGGTATATTATCTTCCAATACTCCCAATAAATTTAGAATTAAACACGAAACAGTAGACGGAGATTACACTGACGTTGATTATAATTGGGTAGTAGACCAATGGCAACATATGTGTTTTACGTGGGATGGTACTACTGGTAAAGCTTATGCAAATGGGAAATTACTTAAAGAATGGGCTTTATCTGGAACTCCTTATGATTTAACTAAGGGCGCTATAGGGAGTTTAAATACAGGTTCAGCATCTTGGCCTTGGGAAGGTAATATAGCTAGAGGTTCTTTTTGGAAAACAGCGCTTACAGTAGCTGAGATTAGAGAAATGATGTTCTATGATTGGGCTACCATAACTACTAGTTCTATTGACCAAACGAAGTGCGTTGGATGGTATCAGTTTGATGAAGGAGAAGGGGTAAGTATATCTGATATGAGTGGTTCTGGAAATACTGGTACCTTGAATGATGCAAGTGCGTGGGCAAACGGAGGTACTTGGACTGCTGGTAATACAATAAGTAGTAGTGCAGGTAATTTATATATTGGAAATCGTGGCACTGATGCTACTGTATTTGCGTCTTCTTATTTCCCAATCGGAAATCGTAATTTAATTTCAGGTTCTAAGTTTGCTTCAAAAGCACACGAAGGTACCGATTTTTATTATGTTGCTACAAGTGGAACTAACGATTATATAAATTATTCTGCTCTTGCTGGAGCACCCATTGTTGCAACGAATGATTTAGATATCTTGGCAAATTCTTACTTTAACTTTGATACTAGTGCAAATAATAATCAGTGCGATGAGATTACTAACTATGCAGGTTCAACTGTCCGTATTGTGAAAAACGCAGATTTCTATACACAAGATTTTGACAATAAAGGTACTTGGTTAAGGAATGCTACTTACGACGGTATCATACACGACGATGGTTCTACACCTCACGAATATGAACCAATTGATATAATGGATGACCAAGACTCTTACTTTGATGTGGAGGACTTGATTGATTAGACAAACCTTTTAATATAAAAATGGAGATACTTAAATATGGACGACTGGGAACGAGAAGAGTTATTGGTTCGAATGGATGAACGAGTAAAAACTATATTCAATAGAATGGAAAGTTTTGAAACTCTTTTCACAAATCACTTACACCATCACGAAATGTGGGAAAATGACATTAAAACACATATGCGTTGGTGGATAGGTGTGATAGTTACGATAGCTACAGGTAGTGGTGCAATGATGATGGGGGTCTTATAATGGCATATCCAACGTGGACAGCAGCCTTTAGAAATAAGGTAAGGTTATTAGCAGGTATATCTTCACAAGAGCTAGATGATACTAATTTAGATATGTTGGCTGATATGTCAGTAGACTGGTTTGATGTTCAAACTGGTTTAACTTATTCATTAGGTAGTGATGCAGCATATGACCAAGCTATAGTATATTATACTTGTTACTTAGGTTCAATTGTAGAAAGTGGAATGGGTATTAGTCAGATTAGACTCGCAGATGTGGATGTTAAATATAATAATGCGGAGTTTGCTAACTTTGTAGAACTAGCATTAGAACTGTTGGCAATGAAACTTGGTATTAGTATCAAGAAAACTACTTATAATGCAGACCCATATCTGGGCAGAGTCAATTGGGACAAGAACGTTACAGGTGTGGATAGTACACTGGACTTCCGAAAGAAGCCACGTGGTATTAATTATGATAAGTAGGTAAAATATGGGTAAAATAGGAATCAATATGTCTGGTCTGCTCAAAAAATTGAGTTTCCGTACTGGACAGTCTAGAAGGATAGTCTATTATAGACCACCCATTTATGGTAAAGATGATTACGGTGTAGAAAGTAATACACTAGTGTCTAACGAAATTAATGTACCTGATGTTAATGCATATATTCGAAATATTGTCGATAAAGATTATGTAGTAGAAAGAGGTGGGCATAATATTACTGGAAAAGCTAGAATATATTTACCTAATATAACTACCTTAAAGAATTACCCTAATCTTAATCAAGATAATAATACTTTATTTAATGATATAACAGGATTTGACCAACTTATAGATTATGATAGAACCATTTTTACACTTCCTGTATCTAGTACTACAGGATGGGCATCTGGTTCAATGGATACTACCTTTAGTGCAGAAGGATACGGAGGTACTACTTTAACAGCAACTGTTGGTACTACAGCTACAGGTTCATTTACTTATACTAATGTAGGAGCTAATATATTAGAGGCAGATAGACTTACTTTTAAGATAAAGGGAAGTGGCACTGTTTCTTTAGCAGGGTTTAATGTATACGCAAGTGGAACAACTTCTGCGTGGAAATACGGGTATGCTGCTACTCCCTTTGTTTTACCTACTACTACTTGGACAGTTGTAGACGTTCCTTATACATCAGGAACTTCTTTATCTAGTGTATACATATCTGGTACTAGAAATGATTTAACTGTAACTCAAGGAGCTAGTTGGAAAAATGGAACATTCGCTTTTAATAACTTAGAGTTTGATATACAGGGAGAAGACGGAGTTCGATTATATTTAAAAGATGTTAAGTTTTATAAATCATCTAAATGGTCTGTACAAAAGGTAAACGATTATAATGATGAGTATATGGTATTTGATTGTGTGAGAACAACAGGTAAGAGAGATAAGATAAGGAGGGCTTACGGTGCTGATTATAACACACCGTAGATAAGTATGGGCGCACCCAAAGATTTTATTAATGATATTGAGAGGGCAATTATAGACCAACTTAGAACTACTTTTCCTGATGCACACGTTTATGGACAATACCCTGAAGCATCAGATGTACAGTACCCCGCGATTATTTCAGAGATAACAAGTTCAGGGCGTTTTGATAAATTTATGGCAGAAGAAATTACTTTTGGGAGTGAAGTTAAAACAGGAGAAATTGTAGGTATAATATTTACTTACCATTTAGTTATTGATAAAGATTCTTCTTTGACAGTTACACAAGATGATACATCAAATGTTGTCTATAAAGGAAGAAGGTTACTTAACTATTTAATGTTAAATGTAGCAAATGTTTTGACAGATATGGGTTCATCTACAGGAGGTTCTTGGTACACTGGCACTGAAGTATTACAGCAAGACCTAAATAATTGGTCTGATATTGGGTATGACCCTGCATTAGAAATGTATGGTGCATCTGCTGTATATATGATTGCTTTTAAGAATTATAGATAATGTCATCGAAGGATACTCGTAAGTTAATGCAAATAGGTTTTGCTGCATTATTAGCACGTAAAAAGGCTGTTCAAAAACAATATGCTTATGAAAAAAGGGGCGATGGTGGGTTTGTATTTGAACCTATTTTAAGAGGTAACGCCCCTGAACTAGAAGATGAAGAGTATATGAGAAAAAGATATTACTCTGAAATGGTTTTTCAAGGAGCACAAGAAGCTCAATTACAAACTAGTATACAAGAAGGAGACCCTAATAAGAAGGCAGCTCGAAGATTTTGGGCTGGTCGAGAAGGTACAGGATGGAATGGTACCGGTAAGGGTGGGTATATGGCAAGTCTTCAACCCGGTGTTCCTGAAACCCTAGGAACGGGTTTAGGTAGTGCAATGGTAGAATCTGACCATTTAATGCAAGCTTATATGGAGAACCAAACAAAGAAGATGCATATCCTTAAAGGTAAATCTCAACAAGCTACTGCTGATTTATTTAGAAGGGTTACTGAACAAGCAAATAGAGATAGTGGAGTAGTTGACTTAAGTGGTAAAAATTATATGCCACCGGCTAGAGATTTAGGTATACCCTTTAATACTTTTTATGAAAGATATGCACGAGAGATAGATTTTGGTAGAGACAAGCTATCAGATAAGGAATGGGCAAAGAAAACTAAGAAAGATTTAAGTACAATTAATTTTAAGTGGGACGGTGAACACTTTTTTGCTGGAACTTATGGTATATTACAAGGTTTGTACGCCCGAAAATTAGCAGAGATGAGACCAGATAGATTTACTGGTGAATGGTATAGAAGATTACTTGCTAGTACTTATGACCTTGCAGGGGGCGAAGGGTTTGCACCTAGAGCCGAAACAATGTTCCCGGACTTTGAAACTAAAGCTACATTTTATGATGGTACTGATATGGACCATCCGGGTGGTCAAATGTATGGGCCTCGTAGTGGCAGAGATGCTAATCAAATGAAAGTACCTACTTCAGAAAATTTTAGTGGAGATGGGGGCACTCTTAATGTTGGTCATATGGAAGTTGCGACTCCTAAACTTTTAAAGACAGTATTTGAGAAAAAAAGTATAGACCAAATGTTTCCTAAAGCTTGGCAGGTTTATAAGAGGCATAGTAAGATGGACCCCGAAACTGTGTATGGTGGAACGAATAATGTACAAGTCAGGTCTGCACTTGAAGCTAAACAGTTTATTAGATGGATGGTTAAATCAGTCAATGATGAATTGGCAAAACTTAACGAAATAGTTCCTACAAGTTTTACGATGAAATCACAATGGCCTACTAAAGTAGAAGGAATGGAAGCATTAGGTAAATTTCAACGATGGGATGAAGATAAAGGTGCTTATGTTCCTGCACCTTTTGGTTCAGGATATAGTGAAACTGCAAAATACTTAGGTGGCCTTGAAGGATATGGGAGAGGAGGCTCAGGTGATTGGATGAGTGAAGTAGTACAAGGTTTTATGAGTGATTTTGGAGTATTGAATAATGAAGCTCGATACAAAATGGCTAATGAGTTTGGCCCTATAAAGGGTGAAGATGGAGTAGAGTGGGGATGGAAAAATGTAGATACAGCTCAAAGAGGTGTAGATATATATGTTCCACAATCAGGAGGGTTATTAAGAATACATTTGAATGTGCGTATAGTTCCTGAAGGACCCAATAATAGACCTTATGCAGAAGTTTATATACCATTTAAGAGTAAAAAATGGGGCACTCCGGACGGAATACAATATATTAAAGATGTACCAATGTCATATCAAGAGTTTGCAGTATATACAGACCAATCTATGAAACAGATGGCAGAACATAGAGAACTAGTAAAGAGTTTTTGGAGAACAGGGCAACTAGCTCAACATATGGGTCAAGCTATGATAACTAGTAATGGTATAGGTTCTCGTATGTTTATGGGAGATATGAGTCCAGCTAATAGTGTAGGTTTTTTTACAAGTACCATATCTGTAGGCGATTTTGCAGAACGATTAAAGACTTTTGTAGATACGGGGGCTGACTATTGGTGGGGTGAACCTGATGGATTTGGAGGATATTTTGATTTATCTAGTATGGAAGGAGGAGCTTTTAAAGAATGGGCACTGAAATGGGAACAAGAGGCAGAACAGTTGCAGTCACAAATTAATGAAAAAATAACAGCTAAGTGGAAAGAGTGGGTATCTACTTATCCTAAGGGTGGTAAAACTGCATTTCCACCAAGTTTAGCTAAAGCTTGGGCTGCCCCAATTAGGTTAGGTCCCTTTGTGCACAGTACTAAATATTTAGGACACGCTCAAAGTGCAGGAAAAAGACCGCACGGATACTATGTGCAGGGTGACTGGGAAGGCGGTCCATTAGTAGGATAGAGGAAAACCTTTATATAATATTGAGAACTAATTAAACTTAGAGGTTTGTTAATATGGCATATTTCCTTGGAAGTGATGTAAAAGTTTGTCTGACAACTGAAGACGCAGACTACGGATTAAACGTTACCAGTGGTTCTACTGGTCTTTATGATTTAACCGCAGATAACAGCAGCCCTAATGCAGTATGGAATAGGAATGCTACCTATCTTGCTACAGGTAGTGGCGGACAATTAGTTGATGTAGTTGGACTTGACCTTGGGATTGGCGCAATGGATGAAGATGTTTCTTATCTAGGACACAGAACTCCATTAAAAGCTGAAGTACACAAGGAAACTACAGTTAGTTTGACATTAAAAAGAAAAAACGCTAATTGGGACGTTATTTTTACTGGAGATTCTGACAGTAATATAGGACGTTGGGGAGTTAAAGATAGTGCATTGTTTAATGGATTAGAAGAGGTTACTACAGATTATGGATTTAGACTTGCAATTCATATGAAAGGTAACTCAGAGTGTTTTACAGTAAGAAATGCTGCTTTAGTTGGACACACTGTTACATTAAACGCAGATGGAACACAAGAAGAATCACTAGACTTTAGTAGCCAAGTGGAACCTGTTATTGATAACGCCGCTTATGATACTGCAACTACGGAGGCTGAACTATGACGTATTGGTTAGGAAAAGATGTAGATATATTTATGACGACAGAACAGAAATGGCTAGCCGTATCTGGGAATTATAATGCCACTGGAATGGCAGCTGTATCGGGAGCTGCTGATACAAATATTAGTACTGGAGAATTTTTTGTTATCCCTAATAGACCTACAGGTATAGCAGGTAGTAGTAAATTGACTGATGTTACAGGAATTGATTTCAGTCCTAGTACCGTAGATGAAAGTGTTTCATTTATGGGTAAAAATACAAGTTTAACTGCGGAAATTAAAAAAGCAATGGTTGTTACTATTACACGTAAAGTAAGTAACGCCTGTTTTGATTACGTTTATAATTATGCAAGAGATGGTTGTTACGCTACTAGTGGGGCTGCTGACGCTGGAGTTCCGTATTTATTTGATGGATTAACAACATCTAATAATGTCAGTTTTGGATACCGATTACATTTGAGATTTGCAAGTGGTAGCACAGCTAATGTTGATGAAATATTAACAATTAGAAATTGTTGTGTAACTTCACATTCTAGAACAATGACTCCAGATGGAACTACTGAGGAAACTATTGAATTATATTCATATGTGCAACCTACAGCTTCTGTTTCTGGGGCTTCTGTGGATGCTACAGCTACAACTGCAATTTAATGAATAACAAGTAAATTAAGGAATGATATAAATGCCTGAAGAAGTATGGACAATCGAAGAGCTAGTCGCACTAACTGAAGAAGTGCAGCAAGGAGAAGTAGATTATAGGGGAAAGAAATTCTGTTTTCAATATTGTGAATTAACAGAAGCGGAAGAACCTAAAATTAAAATGCCTGAAGATGATGCAAGTGCGGATGAAAAAAATGAATTCTACACTAAAGTAGGTACTAAAAGGATATTAACTATGGTTAATAAAGCCAATGAAAAGAATCCTGATGGTGCTACTTTGACTGAAGAATTATGGGATACCTTACCTGCAACTTTACGTTTTCACATTACTGCTGAAGTGTTGCAACTTAAGGATAACATTGCGGAAAATTTTATCAATGGATGAGGGAATCCCCAGAACCGGTACTTCTCTACATCCCCCTGATGAAAGAATTAGGTCTATCTTGGAATGAAATAAAAAATACGCCCCGTGTTGAACTTGAGGGCCTACTATGTGCATTAGCAGAGTACCAACAATTACATAGTTTGGATGGATACGATGAAGATGATATAAACAAAATGGCTAAACAAAAACCACGCCTTCGTTCTCAATATGCTCAATATATGGGTCAAAAAAGGAAGTATTATAAGGGAATGGAATCGTACAAACCAAAAAGTTTTAAAGACGCTTTGAAACTATAGGATTAATATGGCTGGATATCTCGGAACGCTGTTTATGGCTAATGTAGGGATGCGTTTACTGCTTCCCCCTAAAGGAGAGTATACCAAAGCTGCAGGTGCCTTTGGCCAAATGATTGATAAAATTCAGGGTAGACAAAAATCTTATTTTAGAGCCGCTTCTGTAAATAATATTAAAAGTTTAAGAGAGACACTGGATAAAAGTAAATCATTAGCTAAGGAGTATACTAGAAAAAACAGCCAAGATACTATGTCTGAGTTAAAGAATAATCTTGACCAGATTGAAGGTATAACTAAAAGGTCAATATCAAAATTTACTGGCGCAAAGACATATGCTGGAAGAGCTGCTGCTAATATAACTAAAATAAGTAATAGTATGGCTACGCCGGGTCGTTTTAAAGGAGCCCATAAGACGTTTGCTAAAGAATATGCTAAAGATTTAGCACTGATAGAAAATGAATTAAAGAAAATAGCAATAGCACAAGAAGCAGCTGCAGAAAGCGCTGCTAAGGCCCACAGAGAAATGCGAGAGCTGGCTAATACCATTTGGGGTACTTTTAGAGGAGCTATAATGACAAGTATTACAATGTTGACTACTCTAGGATATTCTATAAGAGGGGTAGCTCAAGATTTTCAAACTTTTGAAAGAGAATTAATAAATGCTAATTCGATATGGCAAGAAAGTAATGAGGTTTTATATGATATTTCTGACCGTGTAGTTAAGTTTGGAGAAGAATACGGTATTGCATATGATAATGCATCTCGTGTATTATACCAGTTTGCGTCCGCAGGTTTAGAAGCAGCTGAAGCTCAAGCTGTATTAAATGATGTATTGATACTATCTATGGCTGTGCAAGGAGATGCAAACACGATAGGTAAGCTAACTGTTCAAACCATTAAAGGTTTTGGATTAGAAATGAGTGACGCAGGTGAAGTAACAGATAAGTTTGCTCATTCTATTAACGCATCTTTGATTGAATATCAAGATTTAGCTAGTGCTATCAAGTTCGCTTTACCTTTCTATGCTGCTACTAATCAGGATTTAGACCAATTACTTGGTTCTATTCAAATATTGTCCGACCGTGCACTAGAAGCTGGTATTGCAGGTCGTGGTTTAAGACAGGCACTTGCAGAATTTGCTGAGGGTGCAGAGGACTCTACCCGTAAGTTCGCAGAGATGGGTGTAGAAGTTACAGATGCACAAGGTAATTTCTTACAATTAACAGAAATTGCCCGAAATTTTGCTGATGCTGTAGGTAATGAGATAGCTAATGATACAGAATTGTTAACTACTTTAATTGAAGATTTAAACATACGTGGTGCTACCGCGTTTATACACTTAGTTCAGAACGTAGATGAATTTGAGACCGCAGTTGCAGAATTAGCTAATTCACACGGAGCTGCTGCAAAGATGGCTGATGTTCAGCAGAATTCATTGGCAATGATGACTCAAAAAATGCGTAATGCTATGAAAGAAGTATTCTTTTTATCTGATGCTACTTTTGTTGCTCAGGGTTATATGAATGAATTTGATATGGAAGTAAAGAATTTAGTACAAGACTTTACTGAATTGTTTTTAGTTGAGATGCCTGATGGCACTAAACAGTTAACTGATTTTTCTTATGATTTAAGAGACCTTGTAATAGTTACTTTGAAAGAATTTGGTGAATTAATGGAAACACTTGTAAAACAATTAATTCAAATGACACAAGGTGGATTTGGTTTAGCAGAGATGGCTCGAGCTTTGTTCATTCCATTAAATATGTTAGCTTGGATTCTAGATAAAACTAGTAATATATTAGGAACAGGGTTAGACGCTAATGGTTTAATATTTAAATTTTATGGATTAAGTATGGTGTTTGGTAGTACCGCTGCTGCTGCTATAATGGTAGGAGATGCTATTGCTTATGTAATTAATATGGCAGAAGGAATCGGAGATATAGTTGGTGCAATCATAATGGTTGCTGCTACACTTTATACTGGTGGAGGAGCCGCATTAGCTACACGAGGAGCGGCTGCTGCCGGTGGTCGAACTGCTGCTGCAACTGGAGCTAAGAATGTATTTAAAGCACCTATGAGAAATAGGATAGGATTAGGCGGAGGAAAGGGATATGCTGATGACCTTTCTGCTCATATGACTAAAAAAGGATATCCTGATGCAGCTCGTATGGCGGAAGTAAGAAGACGAGGATATGGGGACCTTACGTGGGATGGTGACGTATATGGTAGCTATGTCTTTGGGAGCCCCGCCCCACAACGGCGGTATTTTATGAGTGACCCAACTAGAAGACCTACAGCTCTTCATCGTGCAGGTTATACAAAAACTATGGAATGGACCGATAAAGGATTAGCTATGAATAAGGATTTAATGATGTTTGCTGATGACTATGCAAGAGCAGCAGGAAGACAAAGAATGTTATACGGTGCTGCAGGTATTTATGGTGGTTATGGTGCAAGATATGGAATACCTACAGCTGGAGAGTTCCAAAGTGGTTATAGCCCTATGATGGCGCAGATGGAGACTAGTAGTATGCAAACTGGAGGAGGGCAAGATTTATATATCAATAACGCATACGTTGAAAGTAACAACTTTCAAGACTTATTTTATAATGCTGACCAACTAGGAGGATAATGAATGACCCAGACAATAAAAACCCAAGATAATACGTTTTATGTAAAAAAAGACGTTGTAGATGACATAGGGATTGTTCCTGCTTATGCTGATGCATATATTGGTATGTCCCCTACTTATGATATTAAGAGTAATCCGGACACTTCATTTTATTTGGTAGAGAGTAATACAGTATCAGAGAGTGATTATGTATATGGAGAGGGGAAGATAAGTGAAATATATTTAAGTTTATATGTTAATAGTTTAACTCAAAAAAACCCTCAAACAGGTAATTGGTTAGATGTTTTTTCTCTCAAACCTAATATAGATATTACTGAAGGGAATATGACTATTGCAAGTGGTAATTTTGGTGGCCCAACTTTACTTTATAATAGTTACAATAGTGACGGAGCTTGGATGACGGAGGATTTTGATGGACAAAATAAAGACTTTATGGATGCTCCTCTTAGAGCTAAAAAAACTATTAATGTAACATCTCCGGGATTACAAATACCACTCGGTAAACTTTTGATGTTATCTGTGGAAACTAATAGGTCTCCACCAAAAGAAGAATATACTTGGGCAAACCCAGTCAAGAATTTGCAGGAAGAAGTGGACCAAGCCCTAGATTGGGCTGGTTACTACGTTACTAATATAACAACTGACATTATGGTTTGGGCGCGGGAAGGATTGTTTGGAGAGGATTCTGCTTTAGCTGATATGATAAGTTTGGTTAAAGGACAGGATGGGTTATTTCAACCTCCAGATTTACAGAGAGCACTAATCGATGTTGCGTTTGCGCACGATACTTACGGTAAACATTTAGAAGCTATGCGGAAACCAGCTACTTGGTGGGTAGAGAAGGGAGCAACGTGGGAAGCATCTATGGCTTTGTCGCCTATTGTTGCTGCAAGAGATTATTCTGTAATGGATGAAACATTTGTAGCTAAATGTACTCAAGATAATAGTATTTTTTCTGATGCTTATGAAGCTCCTAATGTAAGAGATATAAAGGACCAAACTTTAGAGGGTCCGGGTGATACTCCTGAATTTATAGCATATTCTTATCAAAATTTAGTTAATGCTGAATCTCCTACAGATGGTTTATGTTTACGTATGAAATGTTTCTGGGAAAATTATACGGCACCAACAGGAGCCAGTACAAATGAAAATAATTGGAATACTGCTAATGCCTTTGGTAGACACGAATATTTATCAAGCCCTGTTCAAGCATACCCTCAAGTTGTTCACAGTAGTATTTATGGTATTCCTCAACCTACTCCAATTGATATTACTACATCAGGTACACGTAGACCTACTTATGCTCCTGAAATTGAAATAGTTTTTAAGATAAATCGTATGGATGTAAGTACATATGTAGGAACTGGAAGTTTAAATGAGGGCAATTTTTTAAGTTTAGATAGAAGTTTTAATATTATATTTAACGATTATGCTCCTATTGCTGCTGATGATGGTGAGGCAGTTAATAATCTGTATGAAGCTTCTACATTTTGGAGACTACATAATGCTAAGCACGGCTATATTAGCCCAGTTCGTCAACCGGTTCCTTGGATTAGTATTGTAAATAAAAGTGATGGTAAAAATAATGCTACTGTTTATACTAATTCTGCTATGTATCAAAGGCAAAACTTAGCTGGAGGAAAGGGGAATATGTATTATGGAACAGATACTGACAACGGTGGGTTTTTAACACCGGGAGAAACATCTATTTACCAAACAACTATACCTATCGGGCAATGGGTGACAATGCGTATTAAACTTAATATGTATAATGCATCCAGTTCTGTCGCTAATGGTCCCGCGTGGGATGACGTATACCCTAATGTTAGTGGGGGTTCAAGTTTAGTTTATTTCCCTGATTTAGTTGATTCTGATGGTCAAATGAAATATGCTGTATTAGCTCACGGACAACCTTGGGGTGAAAGTGCTTGGGCTCCTACTAATAGTGGCGGCACTATAGCAGGTATTTCTATGTCCGGAAATGCTGCCCACTATCCTAATATGACTTTCTGGTTGCAAAATATGAGGTCTATTAATGACGTGGTGGCTCAGGGTGCAGGTTCAGGGCCATCAGGATATAGTAGTAATAACGTAAACAATGGTTATGCTCAAGTAGATTCCCCTATTAGTGACGATAAAGCTGTTGATGTGTTGGTTGACAGTATCAGTTTCAGAAATTGGGGTCCTACTGTAACTAATACTAGTATTAATGAAGTCAACGGTATGGGTGGTTTGACAAAAATACCTGCTGGTAATTTTATGACACCGGCAAAATATCCGGGAGGGCCGGAAGTTACTTATAGTGGAAGTATTTCTGTTTTCCCTTCAGGTAATGTTAGTGCTGGAATTAATTCACCTGATAATTATTACGGAATGGCTTCTGCTCCTACTACTACATATATGTCATTTGGGTTTGATTCTTCAGGTACTATTGCTGATAATACTCCTCATCCCTTTTTAATGAGCAATTATAGTACAGGGAGAGAAGAACTGGGAGAAGCTATTACAATGGTATCAGGAGGGTATTTTACTTCTGGTAATTATTTAGGACTTTTTGGGGAGGGGTATCAAAATGGTTGGTTTGATAATTTAACAGTTGGTGATGATACTAAAAATATTCATATAACAGGAGGTGCCAATTCGATAGATAATTTTGTTCAGAAAGGAACAATGGCTATTAGTGGCGCATTTACTGATTGGGTAAGGACAGGTAACCCTCTAGTAGCAGCTAAAATTATAGCTATAGGCGAAAATAAGAACACCATTATCGTTGATAAACCACAAGTGTTTGATGTCCCTTTAAATACCCCCCTCTGCGTAGAGCTTAATAATACATCATATGAGTACAAGGCTAAAGGTTCAGGTTCTATGGGATATTATGATGTGGGACCTAATACAGAACCTCTTGTTCAAACAAAAGTTCGACAAGGTAATACTATCTTTTTATCAAGACCTGTATATCAAGATGATGCACAAAGTCCTGCATCCGGTGTATGGAACTTTGATTTTAGTCCAATAAGAATGTATGATAGTGGGGATTGGACTGGAATTTATCAACAATATTATTGGGGTAATTGTAATGCTACTAAGGCTACTATAAGTCCTTACCAATATTGGATGAATATAGGTATGATAAATATGTCTTCATCAGCAGGGTGGGGTAGTTGGTTTGCAGACCCCGTAGCTAGTGGTAATCAAGCTTTACAAACTAGAGTTTATGATGGTATTATAGCGGTGTCAGGAGGTTCTGTCGCTGGTACTACCTTTAATGAATTTTTGTTTAATGACGGTATTTATGCTAATAAATGGAATATAAATTTTATGAACCCTACTGAAAATATAGTAGATTTATCTATTGATTATGGATACGGTGTTGTAAATACGGCAGATACTGAGAACGTACCTGATAGTGATGGTGGCAAAGGGAGAATGGGTAGAGATTATATGAAAGCAGGACAAAATTATATTAATTTAGGAAGTTATGTTTATACAACTAAACCTATGTTTAATCAACCATTTAATTTCCTTGTTAGACCTACTTATATGAATTTATTTGATTCTTTATATAGGTGCAATATTAATACAAAAGATGCTACTACTAATAAACCACAGATAATTTATGGAATTAAAGACCCTTTACCTGAGATTGAAGAATTTACGGTATCTCCTATAATAGATACTCAAAATGTTATCGAGCCTGCTGAAATATCAAAGTTAACTCAAACTCAAGCAACTGATATAGCATTTAATTGGAGAGAAAGTGGAGACGATGTAAATTATAGAATGTTATGGGTTGATACTGATTTAATTGAAAATAAATATCATAAAGCAACTTGTATAATACCTCTTAATGAATCGCAAACTACAAGTCCCCCTAAACATTATAGTAGTGCAAGTAATTATATAACTGATACAGGAGTGACCTTTTCGGGCACTAATAATACTTCAGATATTGAAGGAGTACAGGGATGGGGATTAAAATTAGATGGAACTAATCAGATAGGTGTTTCTGGTGTTACAGCAGGAACTGGCTACGAGAATTGGTTAAGACTAATGCCTAATACTGGTGATAAGTTTACTCATATTTTCCATCTTAAACCCTCTGCAAGTGGTAACGCTACTTTCTTTAGTGCTACTGGAACAACTCTTGGCGTTCCACATACCGGAACTCCTTTAGTTTGGCAATATGAGATAGAGGATTATAAAGTTAAAATGAAGGTAGGAACTTCTGGGGCAACCCCTACTTTGACTAGTACTACTTCTTATAGTCTAGACGGAGTAGAACCTTTAGCTATCGTTTTCACTTATGATAAGAGTCTTACAAATAATAATTTTAAGCTATATGTGAATGGTAAATTAGAAGATACTTTAGATTATAACGAACTTATAGTTTTACAAACTGGTGGTGGAGGACAGTTTGCTTCTGTTATAGGAGCTAATCCAGATGGTACTAATAAGTATGCTGGTTATATTGAAGAAATAAGTTTTCACTCTGAACCTGCATATATTCCACAAAATTCTAGAAGATTTGTTTTACCTACTGCACAACTACCAGATGCAGTTAGTGGAAAGAGTGAGAAATATAATGCACGATTATTTTTATTCGATTATCATAATGTTAGAGGCGCTTCTA
>TARA_R100001594_G_scaffold146173_1_pt1 | contig 16492 bp, 20 predicted proteins | sample TARA_R100001594 | Tara Oceans TARA_R100001594 (sample SAMEA2622752) | marine metagenome | biome: marine biome (ENVO:00000447); feature: marine epipelagic mixed layer (ENVO:xxxxxxxxx); material: "saline water (ENVO:00002010), including plankton (ENVO:xxxxxxxx)" | depth 150 m | reverse complement strand
GATATGATGCTTTCTTAGATGCAATGGAAGACTATTTTGCACCTGAAAGTGGAAATTCTGGAAATAAGCTTGTATTGGCTTCACGTAAGATACTTACTTATCTTAATAAGCTAGGTTCTGGTTCATTTATGAACAACTCTGTCGGTTCTAATCAGTATCGTCTAGATGTTGCGAATGTACCTGGAGCTTTTGGACATCAAGTAACAGTAGTTAATACTATCTATGGTAACTTGCATTTTGTTGCTGAGCCTCTATTTAGAGGTCCTTGGGAAAATTATGCATGTTGTGTAGATATGGCTAATGTTGCATATCGTCCGCTTATGGGTAATGGTATAAGCCGTGATACTTTTATTGAAACTAACATTCAAAATAACAATGTTGATGGAAGACAAGACCAAATCATCACTGAAGCTGGTCTAGAGATTTCTCTCCCTGAAACACATGCTATTTTGAAATTTTCATAGGAGGGTATAAAAATGGCTTGGACTAAAACAACTGAGGGTAAAGATGTATTATTTGAAGAAACAGTTGTAGTAAATGATTCAGGTGGTTCTGCGGCAACATATGCATTTACTTCAGCTATTCCTAATGATATAGCTAATTGGGAAAATAAGAAAATCACCGTTAGGCTTGAAGTAACAGAAGTTTCTGCTACTGATGGCGATATTGATGCTTATATACAGACATCAGTAAACGGCTTGACTACTGGTGATACAGTAGCTCCAGCGGCGGTAGCTTTTCCTAACTGGGCTAATGCTTCTGCTAATTTAGACTTCACATTAGATACATCAGCTTTATCTGTATCTAGTTTAGTAGCTGACTTAACAGATGTTTATGCTCCATATATGCGAGTTTACTTGTATACAGATGGCGCAGACATTGAAGATGCATGTAGCGTTAAAGTGTCAATAGCGATAGCAGCTGAAGATGTACTAGAGGCTAGCGATATTGGTGGTATAGGCGCAGACCCTTCATAAATAATAACGGATAAGGGGCGGGGAAACTTGCCCCTTATCATAGCAATGGAGATTAGATATGCCTTTACCAGGATATCCAAAAACAAAACATGACCATACAATGCATCTCCTTGAAACAGGAGAATCTACTACTGCAGAGTCAGGTGGTCATTATACGTACATACAAGTACAAGGGAACGATGCTACTGATTGGGTAACATTACACGTTAAAATGCCAAATACTAGCAAACCCGATGAAATTAAAACTATTAAAGTAACAGTTGGCACATCTCTTTCTGGACCTTTTACTTATGTTAAGCATCATGCTGAAAGTGATTCTGGTGGTATAGATTCAACTAGAGATTGTTGGACTCAAGTTTACGAATTGGAGGCTTAAATGGCAGGATTTACAACTTCAGGAGAATTTAATATTTATTCTCCATATCAACATGTTATAGTACCAGCAGCATCACATACAATGGACCCTATAGTGGGTATATTTGATTCTATCAATGTATATTCTAACAATGCTGATGACGACATTACTGTTTCTATAGTTACAATGGATGGAAGCACTCATGTTGTTAAGATTTCAGCAGGCAATACGTTTTATGGCCCCTTTACATCAGTAGATATAACAAATGCTACTGGAGCAACTGATGTAACGGTTGTTGTTAATGAAAGATGTGCTGAATGGGAATATTTTGAGTGGAATTATAATGGAGAAGGATTAAATTCTCCAACGACAGGGTTAGGATTTTATATAGGAACTCCTGAATCGTTTAGAGTTGCTACATATGACCAAAAAGTTCATGATACAGATTTTTGTGAAATGGAAGTGATAAGTAATACTGGAAATGCCGGTGCAGGATTTTTTACATTAGATGATGCCGCAATAACATCGATAAATGCTGCTGGCCAAATAACATTTAATAATAATGACTTTGACCTACCTATGGTAGCAAAGATAAGATATAGAGCTAGAAAATAAAAACAAAAAGGAGACATTTCAATGTCACGTGAAAAAGAAACAATACATTTAACGCCAACAAAAAGAGGCTGGGCTTCTAAGGGTGGCAAAGGTTTAGGTTTTATGAAAAATCCCCCATTTAAGCCAAAGGTAAATACTCAAAAACAACAACCACAGGCAGACCCTCCTAAGAAGAAGGACCCAAATCAGCCTGTAGATGAAAAAAAGAAAGTATTAAGTTGGGAAGCTTGGCTTATAGATAATAAGAGGAATTATAACAGTGAAAAAGAGGCAAGAGCTGGTTATGATAAATACGTAGCAGGTACTAAAGGTGAAAAGGAACCAGAGAAACCTCTTAAGAAAGATGAAAAAGCAGAAAAAGCAGAAAAAGCTGGATAGTGGGCAATAAAAAAGTAGTAACATCAAATAACGTTGGGAATCCTTGGCAAAGTTCTGTAAAGCCGGATTCCCGACGTAAAATTGACACTGATAAAAAGTCTAAGAAAAAAGGATAGTCTATGGGATGGACTGGTAATTTTAAAACAAGAATTGAAGACTTGGCAGGGACTCTTACAGTCTCTGATGACGCTGCAATACAGCAATGGATAAAAGATGGCTGTTATGATGTTTTGCGCCGTATAGTAGCTAAAGAAGGAGATGGTATTAAAATTGAATTTGCTGCTAATGTTACTGTTACTTCTAAAGATACAGATATCAGTGGATATCAAGAAATAATATCTGTTGATAGGAAAAATGGAGGCTCAGTTTATGTAACAGCAAATAAAGCTCCTCACAATTTAGAGGATAAATATGCTGATGCTGGTTCTTTATATTTTGCCACAGGAACAACTCCTGTATATATACAAAAGTCTCAAACACTTAGTATATATCCAAGTCCATCTGCTAGTGATACGGCTAGAATTTTCTATATACCTGAATATTCAATAACTAATTGGGATAGTTCAACTTCATCTATTCAAAACTATCCTCAAAAATATTATCGATTTGTTGCTTTATATGGAGCAATTCAGTCAGTACATAGACAAATGTCTGATATAGACTTATCTGCCGATATAACACCCATGGCTGCTATGAGTGAATCGTTTACATTATCTGCTACTTTTTCAGCTACTTTAGGTGCAGCTCCTGCTATTACTACTGTAACTTACACTCCTGCAACTACTATAACTATAGCAAGTACATCAGATGCAAGTGTTTCAGATATTGGTATTAGCACAACTGTAACTTCAGCTGCTCCAGATAATGTAGGGGCTCCGCCAGCATATACATCTCCAAGCGTGACTGGAGGCGCTGGATTAACTGGTATGGAAGCAGGAACGATAGCAGATGCAAGTGACCAAATAGAATTTGATACATGGTGGGATGTTGCTGGGGATTTAATAGAAACTGAGGAAGATTTAGAATTAGCTCAAGCTCAAATACAGAAAATTGGTGCATATATTAATGCTTTTAATGCAGAAATGAATGATGCTCAAAATGCATTATCATCTAATACAACTCATTATCAAGCAATAGTAGCTCAAGAAAATCAAGCAAAACAAGATGCCAATAGAGCTACTTTACAGACAATAACAAATGATTTACAAAAAGCACAGGTGAATATGCAAAAACAGCAGACTATTGCTATGAAAAATCTAGACAAGTCTGTTGATGAAAAGAAAACAAATGCAATGAATGCTCATGCAAAAGCTCTACAGGATGCCCAATCTACAGTTCAGGCTATTATTCAAGATAATGATAGTAAGTTGAAAAAATATCAAGTTGAAATAGACCAATATACTAGTGAAGTTAATGTATATAATGCTAAAGTTCAAGCAGAAACTGCTACTTATCAACAAAAATTGCAAAGATATGCTCAAGATTTGCAGAAATTCCAGAGCGATTTAGGAGAAAAGAAAATAGAACTTGAAAGAAAAAGTAAAGATTATGAGTGGTTATCGGCAAATTATGCTAGACTTAGAGCTGAATATGAAAGTGTATTAGCCATAACTCCAACAGAAGCCAGAGAAGGCGCTAGTCGAAATTAAAGGATAAAATATGTCTACATTAAAAGATAAAACAATAACGTCAACATATGACCAGCTTATTAAAAGAGCTGATACTTATAGTGCTACTGGCTCAAGATTAGAGCTTATGGATGATAGTGGCGTCTCTGTAAATAGTTCAGTATATCTTGACATCACAAATCAGAGAGTTGGTTTAGGCGTTGCTTCTCCTGGTGTAGCTTTAGATGTATTAACAGGTGATAGTGGTTATATTCAAACAAGAGCTGCTGATAATGGCGTATCTGCAAAATTAGGAGCAAATTCTGATGGAAGTGGAGCTTTGATTTTAAATGATGAAAGTGCTGCTCAAAAAATTCTAATAACAGGAAAGGATAATACAAATCATTATTTAAACAATGGTGGCTCTTTAATTATTGGAACAAATTCAATTACTGATTCAGAGGCTCTTTTAGAACTGTATAAAAGTGATTCAGGAGCTGCTGCTGGGCCTGTTTTGTATCTTACTAGGGAAAGTGGAAGTGTTTCTGTCGGAGATATTCTTGGCAAGATAGTATTTAAATCTAAAGAAGATGGTGGGCTTGGCACAGAAACAATGGCGTATATGCAAACAAAAGTCCTTGATGATACAAATGCAAATGAAGATGCTTATTTAGAATTTGGAAGCCAAGTTGCTGGTTCGGGAGTAAAAAGCATGACTGTCGGATATAATGGCGCTGTTAGTATCGGAACTCTTGTTCCAGATGAGATAGGTTTAACTATAGCATCAACAACTGGAGGTTTTTTAACTTTAGGTAGAGCTGAAGACCCCTCGACAAGTGGAGAGGGTATGGGTGCGATTAATTTTGATGTTACTGAAGATTCTGGAGCTAATTGGGCTACAGGGGCTCAAATTAAAGCAGTTGTTCATGATACTTGGAATTATAATGCTGCACATGGCTCTCAGATAATTTTTTCAACAACAGATGCTGGTACAACAGGGCTTGACGAAAGAATGTGTATCTATCACAATGGTTATGTTGGCATTGGAGCTACTGCTCCAGCAACTCTCCTTGAGGTAAAGTCAGCTACTGGTGCAAACAGTACGATTAGAATAAATACTACTGATGCAGATAATGCCACATCTAATGCCATACTTGAACTTTCTGAAAATAGTAATGTTAAATGGCAAATTTATAATGATGGCGATGATACTGATAAATTAAAATTTTCTGATTTAGGCAGTGCTGTTAATATGGTTATTCAACAGGATGGTAATGTTGGTATTGGAGCTACTGCTCCAGATAAACTCTTACATATATCAAGTACATCTGATGCAGAATTGCATATTGAAGGTGGCAGTGATGGAAGTGGAAATGCATATCTTTTACTAGATGCTGGTGGTGATTCTGATGATTCAAAAGTAATATTCCAAAAAAATGGTGTTTCAATAGGTTCTATTGATTATGACCATAATGCTACAGAAACATCGGCTCTTATGAAATTTAACTTAAATGTTGCTGGTAGCGCTGACCCTCAGATGGCAATAAAAGCTGATGGAAATGTCGGTATTGGAACTTCTGCTCCAGATACTGCGCTAGATATAGGAGGCTCAGCAGAAGGAAGGTCAATTTCTTGGGGAGGAACATCTGGTGCCAATAATTATGCCACTATAGGAACTACATATAGTAGTGGAGACCTTGTTCTTTTAGCTGGAGCAAAACCCTCTACAGCTGCTAATAAACTTGTATATTCATTTACAGGTACTTATCCAGTAAGTGGTATGGGTTTTGATAGAAGCACTGGCGATATAGGATTTATAAGCGAAGCTTCAGCATCGCATACTAAAGATGCAGATTTTGATACAAATGCTGCTATGGTTGATAGAACTGATTTAAAAATGATTATTTTAAATAGTGGAAATGTTGGGATTGGAACTAATGCACCGTCTGAACAATTAGAAATATCAGCTCAAGATGCTCATGCTCATTTATCTTTAAAAAGGACTGATGGTAGTAATGCGATTGCAGATGATGAAGTTCTTGGAAGAATATCATTTAAAGGAGTAGACGATGCTCTTGATGTAGGTGCATTTATACAGGCACGTGCTGCTGGAGATTGGGTTGGCAATGACGAACAAGGAGCAGATATTGAATTTTATGTTCAATCTGATGGCGCAGCAGATACTCTTGGAAGTTATGCTATGGTAATAGCTGATAATGGTAGAATTGGCATTGGAGGTGTTCCATATAATAGACTTGATGTCCATAATAATCATGCTACAGATATAGTTGCTCGTTTATATTGTGATAATACTGGTAATTCAACAAAAATACTTACATTACAAAATAAACATGGCGGAAATCCTACAACAGGAAACCTATATGTAGATTTTCAAGACCAAGGGGGCTCACTTGACACTATTCGTGGAGATGGTTCAGGTGGAATAGAAACTACTATGGCAATAGCTTCTGATAGTAGAATTAAAAAAGATATTACTAACTTAAGCGGTGGATTATCTAAAATTAATGCGCTTAGACCAGTATCTTATAAATATACAGATGATTATTTATCTGGGAATATGCAATATACAAATGCAAAAGATTGGTGGAAAGATGTCACAGTAGGATTTATAGCTCAGGAATTTGAAGCACAGATTCCAGGTAATGTTAAAACATCAACAGAGACAGTCACTGGGAATATTACATATGATGGCAAATCATATAAAGATGGAGATAACATTGAAGTAAAGAAAATAGACACTTCAAGGGACCAAGTGTTTTTAGCTTATTTGGTAGCTGCAATACAAGAATTGTCAGCTAAGGTAACAGCCTTAGAAAGTAAATAATAATAAAACGGGAGAAATCATGAAATTTAGTGTAGAGGAGCTAGATAGAAGGATAAATGAGATTCCTACAATAATTGAATCGTTGAAAAATGAATTAAATCAATTAGTAGGATATAAAACAGCTTTAGTCGAGATGGAAGACGACAAAAAGCCTAAAGAGAAGAAAAAAGATGACGCAAAAGCAGTTAATTGAATTAATACAGCAACATCATCCTGCAATAGGAGAGACAGAGTTACGTCAAGCTTTAAATAGAGCTAAAGATGATTTCTGTGCAAAAACAGAGTTAATTACAGACTCGTGGACACAATCTTCTGTTGCGGGTCAAAGATATTATTCTATTGATGATGCGATATTGCGCATTAAAGAAGTACAGATTAATGATGTTTCTATACCAAGATTAACAAGCAAACCTATTATAGAAGATGATGAATATGATGGAGCTACAGGATTAAGCTCTCCCTCTACTTCTACAAATGATAGATTTTGGTATATAGATGGTGGAAGATTAGGTCTTGTTGAAAAAATATCTAAAGCAGTTACTAGAGATGACAAGCAATCTGATTATCAGTCTATATCAGTGGTAAAAGAAATACGTATAATAGCTATTTCTAAAGATGCGGACTTTACAGCGGATTTAACAGAAACGGGGAATATACCTAGCCAATTTAGAGAGGGCTTGGTATTTAAGGTTTTAAGTGATTTAATGTTAAGGCAAGGTTCTTCTGCATTTAATTTAGAGTTATCTCAGATTTTTTCTAATAAATATGATATCGTAGTTAAAGCAGGTAAAACCTATGCAAGAGATGGAAAGATTAGTTCTGGTAGCGCAGTTATAGTACCAACGGATTTCTGATGGCTTTTACAAGAGAAAAAGATTCATCTGATTTACAAGGTCAAGCTAATTGGAACGATAGTAATGAAACTTACAATGCTTCTACTCGTAATTGGAATAGAGCAACAAATCAATGGCAACCAAGAGAAATTGTTATGGGCAATCTTTGGAATAATACTTTACCTTTATGGAACTCTGGAACTGAGTTAAGTTGGTATGGTGATTCAGGAAGCCCAACACATCAATGGAATAGGGAAGAAAAATGACAGATACATTAAAGACTGCAATGGTAGGTATTGGAGGTTCAACATTAGGTTGGATAGAATGGTTTCCTCCTCTTATGAGTGCTTTAGGAGCAATAGCTACATTAATCTATATGCTTATTAAAATATATAAGGAGATGAATTAAATGATTGAATTATTAACTTCGAACTGGGAGTATGTCCTGATAGGAATACTTGCCATAGATAAAGCTGTTGCACTTAGTCCAACTAAGTGGGATGACTTACTATGGACTTCTATTAAAAAAGCAATATTTAAAATAGTGGGGAAATAATGTTAAAAATGGTAATAGGTAAGCTTGTAAAAAAGCACGGATTGAAAAATCTCTTAATTAAAATAGGAGATTTAGCAGTAAGTATTACTAAATCTAAAAAGGATGATGAAGTATGGGCCAAGGTCAAAAAGACATTGGTAGAGTTGTAGGAGATAAAATAGCAACTGTATTTGGATTATGGGAGCTATTGAGCGACCCTCATTTATTATTAAAAGAAATAGGTTTAGCTAATAGTAAAGTCTATAATCACATACCGTCTAATTGTTATGCTTGTAAACATAGCAAATTTAGTAATCTTTCATTAGTAGGAGTTTATTCTAAACCAGTATTTTATGAATGCGAAAAATGTGGCGCATTACATCTAAGGTATAATCAGGATTGGTTAGAAGCAAAGATGTTAGGGTTAAAAGATGCTTATATTAATCCAGAAGACTGGAAAAGTGAACCTCCAAAAGATGAGTATAACTAAGGAGTTTTATGGTAAATGATTACGGAGTAGTAAAGCGATATATCGTTACTCCAGATAAGCATGCTCCATTACACGACAAGAAAGCAATCTCAGTCGTTAAACAGGCGATAGAAGTTTTAAAACCGGATGGTTATATCGACCTGGGAGATTTTTCAGAGTGGAGTTCAGTTTCACACTGGAAATGGAAGAATAGAAAAAAACCGCCTTTAGAGTATATGCTTGACGATGTAAATGCAGACATAGAGGCTACAAACAAGCTTTTTGACGAAATTGATGATAGTTTAGATAAGGCTAAAGTAACTGATAGGCATTTTTGTATGGGAAATCATGAACAATGGCTATCTTACTTTGTAGAGGCACATCCTTATTTAACTGATTATGATTACGAAACAGCAAGTGGTGTATCAGAGAGAGGTTATATCTTACATCAACCTGGTGAATATTTTAATATAGGGAAGCTGCATTTTTATCATGGACATCATTTTGGTGGACAATATCATACAGCTAATCACTTAAGAAAACTTGGTGTTTCAATTATGTACGGACATTATCATTCTATGCAAATGATGAGCACTACGGGCTTAAATGGGCCTATAGAAGCTTGGAGCATAGGATGCTTAAAAAATATGTCCTCAGAAGAAAATAAATGGCTTAAAGGAAGACCTCATCAATGGGTTCATTCTTTTGCTATCGTTGATTATTACGAAGGAGATAGTTTTAGCGTTACTCCTGTCAAGATAGTAAATGGAAGAGCAACATTATGGGGATACACATTGAAGGGATAGAAAATGTATACATATTCATATTTATTGTCCTCATTGGACAAGGATGGCAATACATTGAGAAAAACTACTTGGACAGCTACAGTTGCCCAGCATACTGTAAAGTGGACCACGACCACGACATGGAAATAAGTGGACGTTTTACAGATACTAGAGAACTACGGGATACCTGTAGTAGTAGCGATAGTCTTCGGATATTTCATCTGGAAACAGAATCAGTGGATTCAGAATGAGCTTGTCGAAGAAATTGAAACAAACGATAAACGCCTGGAAGATATTATTATTAAACTTATCGACCAGCAAAAAAAAGTGCAGCTAGAACTTAAACACATGAGAGGCTATATGGAGGCTATCAAAGATATAATGGTTCAACTGCAAAAGGAGAAAAAATAAAATGGCACAAGGAATAGGAAAAGGCTTTGGAGCTTTAGTAAAAGCACTAGGCAATTCAATGAAAGACGATAAAGGCTTGTTTCAAGGTGGAGAACAAGGACGTTCTTTTGGGCGTATAAAAGACGCTTTAGGAGTAGCTTCTAGAGACGAGTTTGGAAATAAGATTACTCAAGAAAATATGATGCAAGATACTAGCGCACAAGATGAACTTTATGGACAGGCTAGAAGTTTTGCTGAGAATCTTAATACTCAGGATAACGAAGAAGTTTTAGAGATGCAAAATATGTTAAATCAGCTTGGTATTAAAGATGCTGAAGGTAAAACTTTAAAAGCAGATGGAATACTTGGCGGAAAAACATTACATGCTTTAAGACAATTACAAGGAGTTGACACAGAGCCAAGTGATATGTATCAAGAATCTTATGAATACGAGCCAGGAAAAGCTCCTAGTGGACCAACAGGTATTGTAGATGAACCTACAGAAGGTGAATCAGTTTTAATGGGTAAACCTCAAGGCAATACTGGTAGGTCTTGGCAAGATTGGTTATTCAAAGGAGCTGGTGGTATAATGAATGAAAGATTTCGAAGCGCAGCAGAAAATATTCCTAAAAATTTTGATAAATGGAAAGCTTTAACGGGCGTAGGAGGGGGAAATAGTAGAATGAGCCTAAGAGAGCAGATGGAGTTAAATAAGAAGATTAATGAGTAATGCCTAAACAGGTTTATAAAATACAGCGTTTTGATGGAGGTTTAAACAATAACTCTGACCCAAGAGATATTGGAGAAACACATTTAGCTGCAATTACTAATTTCTCTATAGATAATCTTGGCAAATTAACTATTGGTCAAGAATTAAAAGATGAGACAGCTGTTACTTGTGTTAATACTAATTCTTTTAATTGGTTTCTCCCTTTTAGTTCAGATTATACAGGTTTAAATGGAGCAGCTACATCTTTGGGAGCTACTAATTATATTGCTTATGCAAGTGCTAGCGCAGACATTAAAATTGCAAATGAAGATTTTAGTCAAATAAGTTCTGCTTATACGATTACAAATTTATCAGGACCTATATTTTATTGGGTAAATGGTGCATTAAGAATATATGATAGTTATATGGCAACTTCAACAACTTATGCTGGTGGTAATTGGCTGGGATATATTCCTGCAAGAACTTTAGGCACAGGTATAGCTTCTATGAGTAATTCTATTAGTGCAGGATGGTATAGGGCGACTGCATCATTAAAAGGTGCATTTCCAACATATACAGCAAATGATAATCAGGGTGATTTATGTCAAAATGCATTATTAGTTAATACACAAGACCATGAAACTTATGCTTCTGCTGGACCTACAGGGTCTAAAGCTTGGAGTCTGCAAAATGATAGGGTTGGCACCTATATTGTTGCAACAGGAACTCCATTAGCTGCAGCTAGAGCTAATAGCGGTATGCATTGGGGATTTGCTATGGAGTTTGATACAGGTGCTAATGATAGTGGTTATTGGATGCCAGATTCAAATACTAATTATAGATTTCAAATAACTACTATGTATGATGACCATACTCAAGAAAGCTCTCCTCAAATATTACAACATTGGGTTGATGGAGATTTAGCTGGAGGGTCTTCTGATATAAACTATCTTGGAAGTAATCCAGATGCACAGATAAAGTTTTGTCCTGCTGGAGCTGTTGGAAGTGCAGGTACTAACAGTACTAATAAAGCGAGTGGTACTTCAGGAGAAAATGTTTCAGTATGGTTTAAGCCCTATATTAAATGGAATTATTTAGCTGATACTACTAAGTTTAATTTTGGAGCATCTTCAATAGGTGAAGTTGGAGATAATGGTAATAAACGTATTAGTGGTGTCAAGCTTTATTGGTCTGATAGTTCTGATAACTATTCTTCCTTATGGCTTATGATGGATATTAAATTTGATGAAGGTGTTAGAATTTTAGGTGCCGCAGGTAGTACGACCGGTGCTGGTGGATATGCACCTTTTGTAGAAGGGGAAGAACCTCCTGATTCGTCTGCTGCTAATAAAAATGATGTAGCAACATTTGGCTTATCTACAAATCAATGGGAAGCTCCTCCTAGATTTGAACGCTATGCTACTAGAAACCAACATTTTGCTTCCGATAATATAGAGGTTGAAGCTTTTAGAACTGTATGTATAGCTAACAAAAGAGCATATATTGGTAATGTTAGGATAAATGGAACTGTATATGGAGATAGAATAATTAAAAGTCCTCCTAAACAATATGACAAGTTTCCAGAAGGAAGTATTATCGATACACAAATCGATGATGGTGATGAAATTACACATTTATCAGAGTTTGCTGATAGGTTATTAATTTTCAAAAAAAAAGCTCTATATATAGTAAATATTTCAGGAGCAAAAGAAGCTTTTGAAAGTAAGAATGATTTAAAAGGGGTGTATGGTTCTCCTGCTGTTTGTAGAACAGATTTTGGTGTGGCTTGGATAAATAAACATGGATGTTATTTATATGATGGTAGGGTTATTACTAATTTATTAGAAGAAAAAGGTATGTTAAAAATTAAGCTAAGTGATTGGAATACTGCTTTTGATGGAACAACAAATGCAATAGGATATAATCCCACTAGAAGAGAACTTGTCTTAAAAAGTGATACAACTGGAGAATTTTATATCTACAATTTAGTTACAAAGGGTTGGACTTTTAGCAATGCTTATGGAACAGCTTCTGCTTCAGCGAATATAGATAATTTGCATAATGGTGATTTATTTACAATGGATGCTAGTGAAAATAAAATGTATACTCTACAAACAAGAGCTAGCGCAGCCGCTAATTCCGAAATGCTAACTAGAGATATTGATTTTGGAGACCCTTCAAGAAGAAAAAAGGTTTATAAAGTATATATTAGCTATAGAGGTACTGGGACAAACGTTAATATTAACTATGGTACTGACGGTGGAACTTGTAGTGGTACATTTAATACTTGTAATGCGAATGGAACTACTACAGGTAGTGGTACAAACAATAATCCTTTAGATAGTAGTGATGTAGGAAGTACTACATGGGTTAAGGCAGAGTTAAAGCCTTCATCCGCTATTAATAATATAAATACTTTTCAATTAAAGATATCAGGAACTATTCAAACAGATTTTGAAATTAATGATATCAGCATTGTTTATAGAGATAAAGGTGTAAAGTGATGGAAGATAGAGACGGAAGAGTATTAGATAATAAAAAACAAGATAAACTAAGTATTAACAATAGAGCTCCTAGCATGCTAGAAGGTGCAGAAGGAGATATTGTGGTAGCTAATAGGTTTTTGTATATCAAGGCTAATAATGAATGGTTGCAATTTATTCCTGTTAATAAATCAGGTGATACTATAGAGTTGCCACAATTATCAGATAGCCCTGCTGCTTCAACTGCTTTTGTTACTAAATTACGTGATAAGATTAATGATATTATAGTATTGTTTAAATTAGATTCAGGAGATGTATAATTATGGGAAAATTTGATTTTGGAGGTCATTTTTTAAGTCAAGATGTTGGTGATGAAGCTGCAAGATTTTCAGGCAAAGCATCTCGATTAGCAGGTGCTAAAAAGTCTGGAGCAGGAATAGGAGGCTTGTTGGGAGCTTTAGCTTTAACAGTTATAACTGGAGGCGCAGCTGGCCCATTAGCTCTTGCTATGGCTGGAGGAGCAGGAGGATTACTAGGAAGTAAAATTGGAGGCGCAACATCTGGAGTAAGTCAAGATGATTTAAAGGGTAAATTTTTACAAGGAACCCGTGGTCAATTTAAAAAAGATTTAGCAAAATCAGAGTTTTCAGATGTTTTAAAAGCTGCTACAAGTGCAGCAATGGGTGGTGGTAAATTCGGTAAATTTGGAGCAGGTTTTAAAGATTCCTTTGTAGCAGGAGCAGGTGAGGGTGTTAAAGGAGCTATTCCGGGACTTCAAGGAGGAGCCCCTTTAGTAGGTGGTAAAGTTCCTAGCTTTGGTCAAAAGCTTTTAAGAGGTTTTAAACAAGGTGGTAAAAATGTACTTGGTGGGGGACAATTTGGATTAAATGAAGCGAATATGGGAGCTTTTGGCTTAGATAAAATGCCCGGTACGCCTGATTTTGGCCCTCAATTACCAGATGCTACTAATACTGTAATTCCAGGTGTACCTGCAAATAGTAATACTATGGCAAGTGACTTAGTTAATTTAAATACAACACCTACAACAGCTATTCCTGATGCTTCTTCGGTTAAGACGAATTATCTTCCAGCTGCTCCCACTCCGAATCAAAGTTGGATGACTGACCATCAAGCTCTTTATCAAGGGCCTCATGGATTAAAAGGGGAGATACCTGAGGGATTACAAAGCTTTATGGGTAATATTGATGATTGGGAATATAAATCGGGTAAAGATGGCTTATTAAGTATGTATAGTCCTACTTATGGCACTCCTAGTCATATGCAACAATTATGGGGTACAGATGAATGGAACGATTGGTTTCCATCTGTAAAATAAAAAGGTATAAAATATGAGAATAAATTCACTACTACAAGCAGGAGTAACAAACAGACAAAGAAAGCGTTCTAAGCAATCTTATCCTACTAATTTATCAGGAAATATACCTGGTACTAATATTGGACGTGGTGAAGGGTTATCTGGATGGAAGAATCTTGCCAGACAAGGAAGAAGAGGAGATTCAGCCTTAAGGGATGTAGGTGGACAACCTTCTCATGTTAGTAAAAAAGAAGCAGAAATTATTGATTCTTTAGGTCCATTAGGAGAAGCTTGGGTAGAGAGTATTGGGAGTGGTACTAGAAATCCAAAAACTGGTTTAAAAGAATATTATATTGATACAGGAGATGTAAGTGACTGGGTGGATACACCTGGGTGGATGGATGAAGCCTTAGAACAAGATAGTCAAAAAGATGCATTTCATTCATTAGTTAATGCTGGAACAACATCTGATAATCAATTTATAAGCGGAGCTTCCAAAGCAGTTAATTGGCTAGCCGGAGAAGATAGCTGGATAAATTCTACAGGGTTTAATACTACATGGAGACCTTCTCAGGGTGATTGGGGTATATTTGGTTCTACCTGGAAATCTAGAAAGAGAAAAAAGGAAGCTGCAGAAAGAGCACGAAAAAAAGCAGAATTTAGTGATTATATGGCCGCGAATAAAGAAACAGATTATGCTAATATTTTTACACAACAAGGAGGACTGGAAGGAATTTGGGAAAAAGAATTAGAGGATAATAAATTTGGATTAACTAAAGACGATTTTAAAAAGTATGTAAATCCTTATGATACAAGAGCTGAAGATGAGACAAGAGATAGTACTGAAAAGGTATTGGAGACAGCTGGAACTAAAGTAGATACAGGTCTTTTTGGTTTATTAACTAAAAGTAATGAGTTAGATACTAGTCAAGATTTAATAGACACAGGTGATTTTCAAGCAGACCTAGCTGAACAAAACTTGCTAAAAACAGCCCATACCCAGGCAGAAGATACCATTGCTAAAGCAGAATCAACTATACAAGATTCGCGAGATGATTATAATAAAGAGTTTTGGACAGGAATGTCAAATTACAATAAAGCAGTAAATGCATAAAGGAGAATAATATGGCTTCAACAATAAAAAATTATGGAGATGCAGGTTCAATGGTAAACGTTGACTTTGGCTCAGATTTTGGTCCTGATGAGATATTGAAGTATATGCAAGTATTACAACAAATGGGCTCTACTGGTCAGGCAAATAAAAGAGCTGAGAGACAATTGTTAATGCAAGAAGCTCAACATAAATATAATATGGACCTGAACCGTCAAACTAAGAATATGAATGAAGCATTTACTAATTTCAGTCAAGAAGGCCTTGATTATAAAGCTTTAACAACTCAAAATACCGATGACTTATTTAATATACAATTGCCAGCAATAACTGCTGGTTGGGATAAGTATAAGGCTGAAGCAAGAGTTAATGGAATTGAAAGGCCAGATATGATGAAATTTCAGCAACACGTTGTAACTAATCAGGCTAATTACATGAATAATATAATTAGTAGATTCAATTATGAAATGGATACGATTAGAAGGGATTATCCAAACGCTAGTGAGAGTGAATTAGCTGAATATGCACAAAAAAAACTTAATGCTGATAATGTTTATAGACAATATTCCAAGTTACAATCTTTAGGAGCTCAAAACTTATCGCCACTAAAATATGCACCACCAACAACTGATGACCCTTGGTATGTAGACTGGAACCTTGTTGATAAAGAGGTAGGTACAGGCGAATATTCTCCAGGCTGGCCATCTTATATAGGGTTACCTGCGGCAGCAGGATTAGGGTATAAAGCTATAAAAGGAATGTCTAAATATTTAAATAGTGACCAAATACAGCAATTAGCCAAATTAAGAGGAGACTTGGCATATGAAAAAGAGCTAAGAGGGTTAGGTCCTAAGGGAAGAGGAAGTTTGCAAGCAGGAAGAAATAAGCTACGAAAAGAAATTGATGAATTGATAGGTAAACTTGAAACAGAGCATCCTAAAAAAGAATGGGTGAGAAAGAAACTTGAGTCGATTAAGAAAGGTGGAGCATCTCTTAAAGATAGCGCTAAAGGCCTAAGTAGTAAAAGTATTCTAAAAACAGCTAAAAACATAGGGAAAGCCACTCCGTTCTACATGGCAACAGAT
>TARA_R100001594_G_scaffold25526_2_pt1 | contig 16518 bp, 8 predicted proteins | sample TARA_R100001594 | Tara Oceans TARA_R100001594 (sample SAMEA2622752) | marine metagenome | biome: marine biome (ENVO:00000447); feature: marine epipelagic mixed layer (ENVO:xxxxxxxxx); material: "saline water (ENVO:00002010), including plankton (ENVO:xxxxxxxx)" | depth 150 m | reverse complement strand
TTGGAAGCTGTATCAGTAACTCCTGTACCACCTATTGCCCATGCTTTAGCTGCATGATCTACTTCACTTCCTGTTACTGATCCACCAGAATAGACTTTAACTCCTCCATCTACTTTCTGCGCCCAATCCTTTGCTTCTAGTTTGTAGTCATTCGTAGTTAGTTCTGTGGCAGTTAATTGTCCTTTGTTTACTGCATCGTTATCTGCAGAACCATCTGCTACACTCTTAATGACCTTACTGTTTCCATCCCATTTATCATCGGCAGCAAGTACAACACCACTAAGAGCTATATCCATTGCTTCCTGTGCAACGTGAAGAGTCTGGTTTGTACTATTATCTAAGTCTTGTTCTCTGATTACAGATCCAGGTGCAAAGTCTACTTGTGCTGTAGAACGATTTGAGAGTCGATAAATCTTTACTGAAGATATATCACTTCCATTACTTACTAATGAAATCTTAGTTGGGGCAGTAAGACTGTCCACATAAAATTCATGTGCAGGAGATTTATTCCCAGCATCAGTTGCATTGGCTACAGATCCATCTCCTTCTAGTTTAGTACCATCAACAAGAACTTCTAAGATTTCACCATTGTTTGCATCAAACTTAGCATTTGTTAAGGTATAATTATTTGTTCCTGATCGACCTAAGGAATCATAACTAAATGGTCCTCGTCTTACTAGTGCTGGCATATTATTACTCTAAATTAATTCTGAAGGGATTGTTGTTGAAGCGCATGTCGTAATTGATCTGATAATTGTTTATTTCTTGGGTATTTAATAGGATTTGTTAAAAACTTCAAAGCTCGTTGCTTATTACGAATAAGTTGTGATTTTACAAGATCTCGTAATCTGTATTTAGTTCTCCTATTTTCTGGAAGATCCATAACCCCACTGTTTATTGCAGCCACCTGACTCTTAAAGTAACCATTATTAAATAGTTCTTTATTTAGTCTTCCTGCTTCTACAGCCCATGAATATCTTTGCTCTGGTGTAAGAACAATTCCAGGCCCTGCATTCCATTTTCTAGGATCTTCATAGTTAACTTCTAATCCTAAAATTAAATCTGAAGTATTTGTACTAACTTGTTTTCTTCCAAATACAGGAATTCCTAATGTTTTAAGTCCTAGTGCAATTGAATCTACTTTGGTATCAGGAAGGTATTTAACTAAATTTCCTTCAGGACCAACTAACCCATATAGTGCTTGTCCTACTTTTGGATTCCTAATATCAGTCCTGTCCATTAGAGCAACCTTCTCTGTTGCTTCTACAAATTCATCAATAGTCTTCTGAAGAAAAGTTCGTTTCTTAACCATTTCTGGTCTTTTGTCATCTCTGAGTCCTCCCCTTGCATCAATGTATTGTGGATCTGGTATTGACTTTTCATACATTTCCTTCTCTCCTTTTGAGGACATTGTTCTATAAGGCTGAAGAATCTTATGTCCTGCTCTACGGAGACTTGAGTAATTTGCAACCCAAGGGTTTACGAAATTGTTTAAGAACTTTGTAATTTCTCTTTGAGGATCTGGACCATACGGAGAGATTCCAGGAACAAAGTTTCCTGCAGTGTCCTGTACTCCTTGCATCATTGGGACATCCATAATCCAATCTCCAAGTGCATATAGAAACTTTTCTTTTAACTCTTCTCTTCGGTCTAGGGATTCCTGATGTAACTGTTCATCATCCATTAATGCCAGAGCATCTTCCCATTGGTCATGATACGATCCAAAGATTGCTCCTAAAGCCATAGAAGCTTTTAAAGGATCTAAACGGTCTAAAGGCATAGTGTACTCTTCTCCATTTTCATCCCTATACATGATCTCTGGACTTCTTGTTCCTTCTACTTGTTTAATGTGTCTGGTCTTAGGATCTGCAGCATCAATCCCCTCCATAGTTAATTCAACTCCAGTTACTCCCTCAATGACTTTTTCTGGAATAGAAAGTACATTGTCTATGAACCATCCTCCCATTCCTTGATCATCCAATTTACTGCCTATGGTGTAACCCATTGAAGTAATCATTGCTCCTGATCCTATCTTTGCAAGAGTTTCCTGACGGTACAGTTCATCACTCATGAACCTCTTAGCATTCTCTGGATGAAGCTGCCTGAGAAACTTAGGAATTCCTCTCTCCCACAAATACTGTTTGTAAATGTTGGTCATTGTACGCATGAAGGAAAACTTGGATGCAACAAAAGTTCTTGCAGTATTGTCTGTAATATTTACTGCACCTTTGACTACATTTTCTCCTATATTTAAAGCAGTTTCTTTATCTAAAGTCTTATATTTAATTGGGTCTTTATGACTAACAATCCAATCCTTTGCTCCTCTGAAGTCTGAGGTTTCATTTTTGTATTTCTCTACCCTCCTCAGAACCCCATTAGGAGTCTCCTGCATTAATCCTATCTGTGCTCCACTCCTTGCTCTTTTAAGAAGTTCTTCATCAGGATTCCTGATCATATACATATATGTTTCCTCTACCTTTTTAGGATCTAAAGCTTCTCCTGCTTGCTCTGCAATTTTTCTTTCGATATTTGTTGCTTCGATATAGGAGAGTTTATGTAACTCCATTCGTTCAATAATGTTTCTCCAGAAACCATCAGTTGCTACAATAGCTCTTCCTGCGGCAGTTTGGATCAATCCTGCACTATTGACCATTAGCTTCATAACTGATCCTATATCTCCTCTCATGAATGCAGTGTCCAAATACTCTCCAAATACTTCTGCAGTTAAACCTCTGGAAAGTGCAACATCTCCTACCCAAGGTAAGTTTATGGACTGTGTGGATGCTCTTAACTGATCTGATAGTTCATGTTTGGTTACGGAATCTACTTGCAGATTCTTTGCTGCTCGATATGCAGAACCTAAAGGTGATCTTTTACCAAAATGTGCTCCTGCAAATGTTTCCAAAAGAGCTTGAGATAATCCAAAGTTTGATGCGTTCACTGCACCGAAAGTCATCCCTTCTCCTTTACCTAACCATGTCTTACCAGTTCTTTTTCGGAATTCTCCTGAGATAGTATTCATTGTTGCCATAAAAAGACTTTCAAATCTTTCATTGATGGCATACGACATGATCCCAAGATTTGCAGCGGATTGAGTCATGATGTTACTTATCATCCCATTGACTGCACCTGACTTGATAGTTTCAAAAATATTGTATAATGGTCCTTTTCTTTTCAGTAAATTAGCTGCCTGAAGAGGATCAGTTATCTCACCAGCATTTTCTGCAATTTCAATAAGATGTTCTTTTCCAGATTTACCAGAAGCTGAAGCACCTTGTATTATTTTTTCTAATACAGCTTCCGAAGATCCTAAGATGTTATTTCTGACTTGAAGTGTTCTACCAATATTTCCTGCAATCTTGACATCAGATTCCATTGCTCCCATGTACTTGAACAAATCTAGAAAGTATTCTGCATATTCTTTATTAGTAATATCTCTTTTTCCTTCGTTCCTTATTGCATTTATTTTGTCTGAAGCTTTTATAAAATGATTAAATTCTGATGCAAGATATTGTCTTGATGCGTGCATTATGGCAGGAAAGGATGTTGATGTATCAGCGAATTTCTTTAACCACGAGCCAATATTATCTTCACCTATCCATGCTGTTATTTGTCTTTCTGCTACTTCAGCTTCTTCAAAAGTCTCATCCCATTTTTTAGTTCCTTGTTTGTAAAGAGAACTAAATATATCTGTAGCTTGAGCGAAGTATTTTTTTCGATCTGCATCACTGGTTATCCTATCAACATTAAATATCTCATGAGTAGTACCCTCAAAGTTTGCAGGATCTTTTACAGCTTTTTCTGCAATTTCTCTTTTTAAAGCGTTGACAGATATCTTTCTATTTTTTGCTTCTACATCGAGATCTTTAAGTGTAAGTGGTTCTCTTGTCCCTCCAGGAATATCAATGGTTGTTCCTCCCTTTAAAGGTTGTTTTGGAACAACAGTTTTGATTGGAACAATAGATCTAGTATCCTCATCCCAATCATATCCCTTTGAACGCATGATTCCACGCAGACTTCCATCTTGATCTGCTTTAAGTAATTTCTGTACTTCTGTTCTTGCTTTCTCTTTAATTGTTTCGATGTTTGCAAGTTTTCCTTCTTGTTTAGCTTTTCTAGCTGCATGTGGAACCCTTTCAGAAGCTTCTTTTGGAAACAAGTACTTAATCTTATCCCACCATGATGATCCAGTTTTAAGCATATCCCCTGCTTTACTTACTGCTTCATCTGTTAGTGGTTTACTCCAGTTATATGCAACTCTTCCCATCAAAAGAAGAGTAGGCATAAAAGCATTTAATCCTGTAGATTCAAAGGATGTATCTATAAATGCTTTATATCTTTTTGCAAAGGTAGAATCATCTGGAGAATCCTTCATAAATTCAATCCACTCTCCTGATGCTCCTAATTCTTCCAGAAAAGGAATTAGTCTATGTTCAGGTGATTGGAGTAATGTTCCTCCTGCTACTGGAGCTAGAAGATCTTTTACTTTCTTATTAGCCTGTTGAAGTGCTTGTCCTGTAGTAAGTGGTTTGTTGCCCTTATGCATAAGTATGGGTTTCCACTTACTTATGAATTTTGTACCCCATTTTACCATCGGTCCACCTACCATTATAGACACTCCAAATTCACCCATTGGTGCGAGTAATTGTCCTGTCATAGAATTTGGTTGAGGTTTCTCTCCTGCAAGTACTCCGTAATTAAATAACTTTTGAACTAGTTCTGTTGTTTCTTCATCTGCTAATGCAACAGCTTCATCCTGTCCCATCCCCTTCATCTTGTTACCAATAGTTAGTATTTGATGTATAGGAGTGTATGCAATCAATCCAAGAGTATCTGCAATGACTTCCCCTGCAGAATAACCAATGTTTCCTCCAATGGCAGGAAGATCTAAAACTACCTTTGCAGATTCTTTTGCAGATCCTTTAACAAAGGTTTTGATACTTTCGGCAACCTTAAAATTACTAACTAAAGGACTTTCCTGTGGAAGAAGAAGAGGACGTTTTTTCTCATTAATCTCTTCTCTTAAATATTCCTTCAGTAACTCTGCACCTGGAGTTGTATTAGAAACTGGAAACCGTTGTTCAATCTGTTTTAATAATGTCGAGTTATCTTTTGACAGTACTGGTTTACTACCATCTCCTGACATCTTTAATAATGGAAACTCTCGTGTCAGATCCATACCAGCAAATTGACCATTTTCTGGATCAAAACCTATAGTTTTGGAATCTCTTGCATTTAAAAAATTCTCTATTGATTTATAACTGGCAGTAGGATGGTTTGCTAAATCAATCATTACCTGTGATAACCCATTATAATTGACACTAACTTCATCAGGTAATAATGCAGAAGTGAGAGATATTTCCTGTTTATCTCTTTCCTGTTGTGAAAGTTGTTGTTTGTAACTATGATCTCTTCTAAGTTGACCTATAGTGTCACTCAATTGTTTACTGTATTGATCAGCTTCTTCTTGGGTATCAAAAAGTAAGTAATCATCTTCCACAAGAGCACGGTCATAAACATCTTGATCTTCCAATTTAACTAGGTGCTTTTCTCCTTCTGGAGTAGTCTCTTGTCTTATTGACGGAGCTAGTATGAATTTACCATCTTGTTCAGGCCCAAAAACCATAGTCTTAATAGACTCATTTTCTTCTGTAGTTTCAGAAGTAGGATCTAATGCTCTGTCCAACCATCCAAAAGAAGATTTACCTCTCATCGGATCAGTTTTGGGAATATTTTCTGTTGGTTCCATATGTTTTACTTAACTACCGTCTGGAATGTACTGTTTGGTGTGTTTAGCAACTTCAAATCCAAAAAATTCATATATAGAATTGTAACTTTGGTTTGGTCCTGCATTAACAATATTAGTGGTGGTGTCTCCTCCCTTACCTCCTTCCGTAGCAATTGGTGGTAAATTTGTATCCGTATTCTTATTCTTACTGTCCCAGTATGCATCCCAATTATTATCATAGATTTTAAACTTAGAATTCCAATCTGGACCCATTACACGTTTTTCAGCTTCTGGATTAAATATTCTATCTACATACTCTTGAACAGCTTTTTGTTTTTGGCTTTTTGTTTTTGCTGCCCATTCAGGTTTTGCTGTTTCTGCGGTATACCATCCTTCAAATGTACTTCTTGCTTGATCGTATAATTGGTTTCCTTCTCTTCCTCCTTTGTCTAAGAACTCACTAGGATCATCGAATTTACCCCAACGTCCTTTAAAGTACGAAGAAATAGTCTTTAAGCCATCAACCCTTGGATCAACTGTAGTTGGATCTTTTGGGTCTATAGCTTTTAGCATTCCTGTAAGATCGTCATATGCTTGTGTAGGAAGACCATACGCTTGATAATCTTCTCGAAGTTTAATCTTTATTCGAGCAATCTCATCTTTTATTTTTTTATCAGTATCTAAGGTTGCTATTTTTTCTATTTCCGTTTCATATTCTACATATTTCTTTGGATCTAAATCTTTGGAATCAGGAACCTTATTTGAATTCTTGACTTTTAAATCATCAATTTCTCCTCGTAAAGCATCTCTTCTTTTTTCATCAAAAACAAAAGTATCTACAGAATCTGCACCTTCTAATTGAAATTTCTGATATTTCGCTGAGATTGCATTTTCGGCAGCTTTTATATTCTCAGGTGTATAAGCTGTTTTTAGAAGTCTAACTGCTTTAATTGCATTCTCTTCAAGTTTTGCATGTTCAAGTTTGGATTCTTCTACAAGCTTTGTTCTCTCTTCTAACTCTGCTTCTTTTTGTTCTGGAGATTTCTTAGCTTCAAGTATATTGTGTATCTTGGCAATCTCATCTAAGTAACTCCTGTTGGCAGGATCATTACTCATAACATTTTGAAAATCCTCATCCTCTGTATATTTTTTCTCAAGTGCTAGTAATGCTGTTTGACCCTTTGTACTGTCCATTTCTTTTATAACACCCAATTCTTTTGTCAAACCCGACATTTTTTTGTTGGCAGCTTTTCGATCTACTTTTATCTTATTTAATTTTTCTCTGGCTTTATCTGCACTTAATACTCCATTGGCACGTTCAGTAACAATTCTTCCTAGTTCCTTCCTGAGAGAAGGATTCTTAATTTTTCCAACTATTTTCTGTAAGTTTTGTACGTTTCCTGTCTCTGGATCAAATGCCTGATCTGCCTCAAAAAACTTATCTTGTTGGGCAGAATCATATTTATCATCTTCAGCTTTTTGTAATTTTTCTTCTGTATCTTCTTTTGTTAAAATAAGTGCTTCTCTTTCACCAATAAGTCTTTCTTTGTCTACAGCTTGAAGATCTTCTCTTGCATTAATCTTTGTTTGATAATCATCAAAACCATCTCTTAATTCTGCAGATGTTTTTTCTTTGGTAGATACTCTGGCAGAAGTTTGTAGTTTTGCAGTCTCCTGTGTGCTTATATTTTTTTCTATTACATCTTGAGCTTTTTTAAGTTCAAGTTTTTTAGTTAGAGTTTTTTCATAACCTTCCAATGCTTTTATTTTTGCATTAAACTCTCTTCCATTCATACCACCAAACATCCCAAGAATTTCTCTTTTCTTATCCTGTAATTCTATGGGATCATCTATGTTTGAAATTTCCTCTACAAATACATTTACTTTATTTTGTTCATCTTCTGTAAGTTGTTGCCGTGTTGCTTTTGTTGGGTCCATTCCTTCAAGTTGAATAATTACATCTCCAATATCATCAATTAAACCCAGATCACCTTTCTGCCACGATTCTTTATCTTTATAGAGTGTTTTTAATGCATCCAATGCATCTAAATCCAAAGTGCCTTGTGTTCTTAGAATTTGTGCTTGAGCGTGCATACTCTTAACTGTTTCAGTATGCTTATCCTTAATATTTTGAGTTGCAGTATCAGACTTACTTTTTTCTTCTCTTTCTAATTCTATTATTCTTTTATTTGCAGCATCCCTAAGATTTGCATACTGTTTCCCAGTTCCATTCGGATCATTTGGATCTAGATCAAGAATTTTATGTGCATCTGGACTATTAAAAACTGCTTCAATAGAATCAAAAATAGGATCGTCTGAGGATTTTGCTAAGAATATTTTATCTGAAAATTCTTTTATGAAAGCACCGTGTACTTCTTTCTTAGTAAATATTCCTCGTTCCTCACCATGTTCTGTAAGTTGCTTACCTCTTAGTTGGTCTACTTGCCTAAGTAAATCTGTAGCCGCAGAAATTGTTTTTCCTGACTTTGTTTTTGTAGTAGGAAGTTTCCTATCTTCATACCAACTTTGAACTCCATCAGTTAAAAGTTTTCCTTTTACTTCTGCACGATGCGCTTGAGTTTCTTTGGCAATTGCTAACTCATACGAATTGTAATTTATCTTGTCTGCAAATTCGCCTATATGAGGAAGGTGTCCAAGAGAGTCTGCGTAATGTTTATTTTTTTCCTCAGTTAAAGCTGTTGCAGCCCATTTATCAAAAGGTGTCCCTAACCATCCAGATTTATCATCTGTGTACCCTTTCTTCCAAACCTTAAACATTTCTGAAACATGCTTATCTGCACCGTCATCTAGCTTCTTTTGAAACTTCTCAACTTTCCGTCCAGTGAATGCTTTCTCGTACTCCTCTCTGTACACTGGATTCATAATGTCAGGATTACCCTTAACATTAAACTTTGTAAGGTTAGGGTCAGGAGGTGCTCCACTATCTAGTTCTGGTATTCCATGTGCAGTTTTATAATCTTGTCCACCAGATTCTAGTAGTCTTCTATTGGCTTCAATTCTTAATCTTGATCTCTCCTCATCTGCCCTTTTAGTTGCAAGTTCCTCTTCAAGTTTTGCTTCTTTTTCCTGTTTAGCCTGTTGCATCTGGTAGGCTCGTACACCTTTATCCGTTAAGGTAGATACATTGTCTGCAAAGTTTTGCAGTTGTTGACTCGCAGAATGGTCAGGACCACCTTTAGTTAATTGGGGAACACTTCTTCTCTGAGCTGCACCTGAGATATTAAGTCCTTGTCGAGCCATTAAATACCTTTCTTATGACATTGCATATGCATCTACACCTGCACCAGCGAGATCCATAAATAACTGTGCTCCTCCATCACCTCTTCGATAACTAGTACTATCAATAGAAGCTTGTGCATCAAGAAACGCCATATCCATTCCAAATTTTATTTCTCGTTCCTGAATCCCATACTGAGTTTCTTTGTCTTCCATTTCTTTAATAAATTTATTTTCTGCCATTAATACTTCACCCACTGCCCTATCCGCTGCGAATTCAGTACTTTGTCCTTCTGGTGCTCCTGAAGCTTTTACACTTGCAGTTCTTCTTAACATTTCTAAATTATTTTCTACTTTCTGTTCGGCTGTAATATCTTCATCACTAACCCTCATTCGGTCAATATCAGCAAAACTCTGCCTTGCACCAGCATATTGAATTCTAAGTCTCTTTTTAGTTGCTAAGTCTTTTCGTTGCTTCCAAACATTGTATTCTTTATTTGCTACATTCCTAGCATGTTGACTTAAAATTGCCCGAAAAGCTCCTGCACCACCTTTTGCTGCCGCTGCGCTCATAAATATTCCTTATACTTTTCAAATTTAATAAAAGGGATTCTAAGAAATCCGTAATGTTCTACAGTTTGTGTAAACTGAAATCCTAAATGTTTAAGCCAAGTAATAGATTCTTTATTTCTTTTGTCTACATAGTTATACATTGCAGGGTACATCTCTCCCATATGTTCTATCCAAGACCTACTACTTTTGAGAAAACTTCTTTTGTTCTTTTGTTTCCAAACATTAAAATATTCTGTTCTCAGAAACCAAGGGATACCTTCTCCACGTTGCTCTACACCTACTCCTCCAATTCCAAGTAGCTTATCGTCATCAAAATAACATATTAACTGGTCACTACTCATTATGGATGAAACAAGAGCTTCTCTAGGATTTTGTCCAGAGGTTGCAAATACTTCATCTCTATCCCCTTTACACATGTTCTCCGCTAAAAGATCAATATACGAAGGTTCAAATGACTTCACATGATCCTTGTAATACATTTAAATTCTCTGGTTTCTCCTGTGTAGGAATCCTTCCCATTCTGCGCTTTGAAATGCACATGGAAGGTATTCATTATTTTCCAAGATAATATTGCAGTTACTTGAATTGGTCATGACAGAACTTTTGAAGGTTCCTGAGAGTAACTTGTATTCTCCAAATGAGGATGTATTGGTTATCATTCCACTGAAGTTCTTGGAGTAATTTGTACGAGGGGTAACTTCGGTAGTACCTCCAGATCCATCGGGAATCTTGATAGTTCCTGGAGTTACATTAACTTTGACGTTGAAGAATCCTGTCTTATTGTAGAGTAAGTTAATGTTCCTAATCTGCAATTTTGCAGTTTGTACAGGAAGTTCATTTTCCTTATGAATAAATCTAGAGAATTCATACTCAAAGGTATATGGTATTCCTGCGTACACAGCTATATTAGAAGTAGGAGTGTTTGTACTATCTGCTAAGTATTCATCTACTTGAGCTATCGTTGTAAGCTTTCTTGCATTGTCTGTAACAAATACTATATTACTTGGGAGAAATACTAATGTAGTATTTGAATTAGTTGCAGTTGCATTTGCAGAAAGTTCAAATGTGGTTGTATTTGTCACGGATAAAACAGTAGCTTCTGCAGGGATTCCTGTTCCTACTACTCTCATTCCTGCTGAAATTCCTGCAGTACTGTCCATAGTGACTGTTGCATCATTATTTGTAGTGTCACATGTTGCATCCCTGTAGTAAGACATGTTTGCAGCTACAGTTTGATTATAAGTAAGTTTTACTCTTCGATCTAAAAGTACTGAAGTCTTATCTTCCATAACTGCTTCTGCAGAATCCAAACTGAGATTTATATCTTCCAGATAAATACCGTCATCTCTTTTTACAAGTAGCTTCAGAGTTGATCCTAAGAATGCACAGTTAAGAATGTCTCCATCAAATGTCCAGTGACTCCAAGAGTTTTGAAGTTTTTCCTGACCTTGCCAAAAGTTCTTGTATATATAAACTCGTTTTAAATCATCATCACTTAATACTGCTAACATCTGGTCAGTAGAACTCACAACCATTCTTGTGATATCTCCTTTTATATACTGAGGTACATGTGCAGTAATATCTGTGGCATCATTAGAATCTGCAGATCCTATGTCAACAAAGTATTCTCTTACTCCTGAATACTCTCCACGTTGAAATGGAAAATAAACAAACTTACCAGAAGATATAGGAGGAGTTTTGGCTGTAGATTCAAATTGTGTTACAACGTCTACAGACACATTAGAAGGAGTAAATGCACCTTCACTACTATTTAAACTGAATTGCTGAAAATCTGAGAATAGTAATAAGCTTTGGTCAAATGCTGCAGCGTGTTTAAGAATAGAAACTTCATTATTTGATACTGAAATGTCAATTGGATTACTATCCAAATGAGTCATTACAGAAATTGGAAAAAAATTGTAGAAGTTTCCTGCAACGGAAAATATAATATTTTCGTCACTAAGGATTCCAAAACGATTTTTATGAAAGGTAACATCATTTATCTTTCCTCCTGTGAATGATGGAAAAGGGTTACTGTCATCATCTCCTGCTTTCCTTGAAGACCATCCGTACCTAACTGGTGCTCCACTAGAAGCCGCAGCTTCTTTTACTGATTCATAAAGAAAATATTTATTTGCAGGACTTTGTTCATCATATAACCTCACCAAACGATGGGGCATAGTTGTAATATTAAATCCTGTATCTAATGAAGGTCCGATGGTTTCTTTCCAAGTCTCATCGTCTTTAACATACTTTACATAGAAGTCATCCTGAGTTGCATCACTGCTACCTACAATTTTTACAATGTAATTATTTGGTGCTCCAGTTCCAGGAAGATTAGTAAATGAAGTGGTACTAGTTGTAATACCTACTAAATCTTTTCCTCCATGAGAATCAGAAGTTGCAATGTTGAAAGGTTCTGTACTTTTAATTACAATAACACTTGAACTATCTGCTAACTCAAATGTAAAAGGAATATTAGATACTCCTGCAATTGCATCTAAACCATCATAGTATTCACTCTTTCCAGTTGTTCCGTTTTCATCTCTTCCAGTTGTAGGCCGCCAACCTCCAAAACCTTCCGCAGGATCAGTAGAATCAAAATCATCCCATTTTCCCTCTCCAGTAGTTAATCCGTCATCTCCTTGTTTTATAATCTGAGCAATATTAGTAGTTCCTGTATGTTTCTGGTTAAGTGAAACATTGGATGCAGGAGTTTGAAATCCTACTTTGTAATTGTTTCCGCTAAGTGACCCTGCAGTAGGAGTTAGAGTAACAACATATTTACTTGAGTAATCCCCAACTTTTACATAAATCAATCCTTCATGATCTATACTTCCTGTTATATTATCTGATCCTGCACTTGAGGTATGTTGGGTTGACCCTGTTGTTCCTTCTCCTGAAACATGTCCATTTGCAGTTGCTTTGGCTACTGTAGTAGTTTTGTTAATCAGGAAGGTTGTATCTGCAACAGTGGTTGCTTTGATATTATCTTTAACTCCTCCTGTAGCTGTAACTTCAAGGTATGCCAAATCTGAATTTGTAATGTCATTAGAACTTGTTGAAGCATTTGAAGTAGGTGCAGATTTTACAGGAATAGAAGTTCCACTTTGGTCATATATCTTGAGTGTCTTAGTACCATTAGATGCTCGACTGAGAACCATTGTATACTCTTCATTTCTATCTCTTCGTATACTATGGATAAACGAATCTGTTTCTGCGGTACTAGATAGTTTTGCTTTATGCTCAGTTCCAGGTCTTTTTTCTAATCCTCTAGCAACAGTACTCAGCCCATTGATTTGTCTCTCTCCTTGAGTAGGCAATCGTATTTCGGCTGGTTGCTGAGAAATACCATTTATTAGATTTGGTATTGAACTGGAAACTAAAGCCATAATTAACTATATAAACGTCTTTGTGTATCGAGTACATTAACAGGAGCACCTATGCCAATTCTATCTATTGCTGCATAAGTGTCATAATTATCAAATATATTAAAATCTGCAGTCTGAGAATCTGCATCTCTCAAGGCAAATAGTGCTGATTGTTCATCTTTGAATTGAAGCTGAGTCATTTCTCCAGAACCTAGAATGTTTTCCTGAAATTTTCTTCCTGCTCTGAGTGTAATGTATCTCCTTGCAACTTCTGGTATTTCATTAAAATCAAAAAGAAAAACAATATCTACTTCCACATCATCATCAAACTCAAAAGTATTCTTGGTACGGTCATACAATTTCCCATTTCGTTCTATTACATCTGTATTGTAATCACGTTTTATTTTTGTGGTATCTACCTGAAGAGTATGTGAGGGAAGGGTAATAATTTTTGAAGAATCAGGAGTTAGTTTGTATCGAATATCGGTATTGAAAGACCATCCCTGAGACTGAACTTCACGAGATATGTTATCTAGGAGTATGGCAGCAACTTCAGCTTCTTGAAGTCCTGAGTTAAGAGTGTTTACAGGAGCTTCTCCTATTCCAATAAGCATGGAATTAATAGCATCTAGTTTAGTAGTTTTTGATACAGCCATATATTTTTGAGGAAAATTGTAAAGAAGGGTGTAGAGGGGTATGGAGAACTAATTAACCCCTCTACAGAAAGTGAGGCATGGCAAGAGGATCAACCACACCTCACGAAGGTTATTATGAATTATGCGAAGCTTTTAACGCTACAGCCATTGCTGGACGTAGGACGTTATGACCCATCGCATATTTGGAAACAATTAGAGTTCCTTGACGATTGACCATATAATCTGTCTCAACCGAAAGGTCTAAGAGTTTTACTGTTGCTACTGCATCCCTATTCATAACCAAAGCACGAACTAAATTAGCTTCGGTTTGAAGGTTTATTGCCGCACCATTAGTATCAGTACCTCCAACTGCGCCTGAAGTACTACCATTAGCAGCAGCAGCATCATAGTTAGCAGGAAGGTTGTATTGGGCTGCCCTGTTAGATTCGGCAGAACCTAATGGTGCTGTGCCTTGAGTGAGAGCAGGGTTTGCTGTAGTAAATAAACTTCCTGTCCATGCGGTACCAGTGTCAGAACCCAAATGTGGAGTTCTTACAACAGGAATTCCTGCAATATTAGGCATGTTTGCACCCACTACAGAACCACTTCCACCTATGTCTGTATTAAACATGTGTAAATTTGTGGTTGCTTCACTATTTGTAGCAGCTTTGAACAAGTGATAATAAAGATCTGTGGCTACTATACAGACTAAATCATCAGTTGGTGCTCCTGCACTTTCAAGAATACGTTTTGCTTCCAGAACACCTTCAAAGAATTTTGATGAATGTTTGGAATTTGCGTAGCTTGATGAATAAGTCACATTAGCTGTAAAATCTTCTTCATCCCATGCGACATAATCTTGAATTAGTTTACTTGCACGTTCCTTATTAGTTGCTAAAGCAGCTTTTACAGCCATTCTGAGAATGTTCTGATCAGCTTCTTTTGCTAAACCATAAGCAGCTTCTTGTGTGTAGACAGAACGTATATCATAATGAGCCATTGCTTCATCAATATTTGGAATGAATTGATGAACAATCAGGAGATCGTCAATCGTGACTAATCTCTCTGTATGCTTGGCTGCCGTATCTGGAATGATTTCATTTCCAGGAGTATGATATCCTGCAGTCCTGTGCTTTCCTGTCATGATGAATTGAGCCGATTTACCTTTCTTGATATTTCGGACTCTGACATAATCCATCATTATATTCTTGGTCTGAAATGCTGTCATGACCTCCCCAGCATATAACTTTAGAAATAACGCTCTAGAGTTATTAGCCGCATTGACCATACCAGATCGTTGACCAGTATAATTAGTTGCTGACATAAATTACTTTAATTAAGGTTAAGTTTAGCTAGTTTTAACTAGCATGAGTTAGTGTAACGAGTTTCCTCATATAACTACATCTACCTCAATTAAAGTTATCCACCTCAGTGGGCAATAATTGTTTTCGTATGTGTTCCTATTGAGTAACTGTATTACATCAGGTTGGAAGCTTCTAGTCTCCTAGTTACTTCTTCCCTAAAATCAGGATCAGTTTGGTATTTAGGATCTCGCATAGCTTCAGACATTTGCGCTAATGACTGAAATGCATCTGTTCCTGCTTTACCAGTTGATCCCTGTAAAAGATTTGGCGCAATTCCATTCGCCATTTGATATTGAGCATTTAAAGATTTGATAGCAAATAAACTATCATCTGGATTTTCACTTTCCAGTGCTCTATTAAATGCATCTACTTCATTTTGTGGAAGGGAGTTTCCTGCCCATTCAATTAAGGTCTTATATTGTTCTTCTCCTCCTACAGAATTATAAGCAACTTCTACAATCTTCTCAGAAATAGCTTGTTGTCCTTGAATCCATGAATTCACCATTTCTGTACTCATCCCCTTTGCTCCTAATTCTTTATAGGATTCTTCAGAAAGGGTATTATTTTCTAAGTATTCATTGTAATACTTACTGTAATCCAGACCCTGTGCTTCTAGTGTTTTTTTGGCTTCTTCTGCACTAGGTTGGAGAGTAGGAGTCTGCGGAGGTGGTGTACCCTCATCGTTTTCCGACACAGACTCCGAAGTGGATGCAGATAACTTCTGTTCCAATTCACGATAAGCTTGTGCCATATCTTCTGGTGTTGCAAATTTATCTGGTAACCATGAAGGATTTCCATCTTCTCGTTCTACTGCATTGGCTTCTTCTGCCAATTGAACCATTGCTTGTTCATGCTCCTTAGTACCTTCTGGAGGTGGTGGAGCATCTTCATGAGTGCTTATTTGCTGAAATTCTGCCATTGAGTCTCCTCTTTAAAAGGGTTAATTAGTCATTTCTGGTGGAGGTGCTTCTGCCATAGCTTCTTGGTTCATTCCCTTCACCATTTCTGGAGTAGCTTTTTCTGCCATTTTAGACATCATTTGTTGCTGTGCCATTTGCGCTTGTTGAGCTTGTGCTAATTCCATTTCGGCTTGTTTCTGTTCCTCACTCTTTATCAATCCTTCTGTATCAATTCCTAAAGATCCTGCAAGTCTATCTATATAATCTGGAACATTAATTTCCTGTAGAACTTGTGGTCCAAGTGGGGCAAGTTGTTGTAAGAACAAACCTAATTTGTTTAAATCTTCTCCTCTTCCAAGAGCTTCTACTCCTGTTACGATAAGAGGTTTTAATCCTTCATCTGGTAAAGCTGGTATTTTATTTTCCTTCCCCATTTTATTCATTAACAACTCTACCAAAGGTAATTGAAATTCCTGTGAAAGAACTGCGTAAACTCCTCCTAATGCTATTTCTAATTCCTGATGTGCTATCCTTATTTCTTCTGCAGTAACACGTTCTGCATCCCTTCGGATGGAAGAGTTCATTAAGAACACTCTGGAAAGTCTTGTCTGTAACATCTGTATCGTTTGCTGTGCTACATTAAAATCCTGAGACTTACCAAGTTGTAGAGAAGATACATCGTTATCATCTCCTGTGACTATTGCACCATTC
>TARA_R100001594_G_scaffold38768_1_pt1 | contig 16555 bp, 15 predicted proteins | sample TARA_R100001594 | Tara Oceans TARA_R100001594 (sample SAMEA2622752) | marine metagenome | biome: marine biome (ENVO:00000447); feature: marine epipelagic mixed layer (ENVO:xxxxxxxxx); material: "saline water (ENVO:00002010), including plankton (ENVO:xxxxxxxx)" | depth 150 m | reverse complement strand
GTAGCGCCACCCGTTGCCTGTGCAAGCAATTGACCCGCCGCCTGGGAAGCTCTCGCCCTTTCCGAATCTTCTAGTCCACGGAACCTATCTGCTGCGCGGTCTGCTGCACTGGTTCTGTCTTTTGCGCCCTGTAGGATTAGACTTCTAGCAGCCTCTTCTGCAGTCATGTCCTCCTGGCGACGTGTCCCCTCTTTTTTTCCCCAGAACGTCGTGCCGCCCAAAGCGGTCGATGCGGGGCTCTTTGGCGCATAGCCAAGCCTCTTTAGCTCCTCCTTACTTAGACCAGTGAAGTCCTCTGCGCTTGTCGGTATTCCTGCCATGTGTAACTCCTACGTTAGTGTTTTCTTGCAGATAAGGTAGAGGTAGTGTCCACCGTATCCAGTAAGGTTTTGCTGAAGCGCGTTTGCTAGCCCTCGCGTTGGGTCTGATATCTTAATGCGAACCTCTATCAGCTGCTCTTGCCCCGCTGTAATCGGAGCTGCCGTACTGGCGTGCCCTGGGTTAAGAGGAGTCCTGAGCGGGCTCGCACCGTCAAATGCCGTTGGGGACCAGGCCTTCCCAGCAAACACAGGAAAGCCTGTGCCGTAATACCCTGTTCCCTGGGCAACAACCGGCCCCGTGGCTACCGTCCTAATGGGCATATAATGCATCTCCCAGTCCCAGTTTGGCACGTCAGCGCCCGCGAGGGTTGTTCGTGGGTCAGCAGAGCTGTCACCAACCTTGATTCTGTCGAACATCGCTGGCGACCACGTAACGTCTGGAACACCGTTGGTGTTGTATGGACCAACCATCTCTAGACTAGCCACTGACTGATATGCCTGCAGGTCTGACCTGAGCCCTGAAACAAGCCCGACACCCACCTCTACCTTAAACGTGCTTGCGCCCGTGGCTGGGTTTCTTGATGGCTCTGCCGTGGTAACCAGCGCGGCTCCCGTGAACTCACGAAACTTCTGCCAGTTCCATGCCAGTATAGCGTGATGTATCGTTAAGGGTCTTACTATTGGGATAAACCTTCTATCGGCAATGATCTGGTCTGCCGAGGCTGCTGCGGCATCACAGTAGGGCGCTATGCCTGCCGAGCGACTCATAATGCCGCCACAGAACTGATTGCCCAGTAACGGAACCGCTATCACCTCATAGGATGCATCTTTCTGCAGCTCCTGCCTTCCCACGACCTCTGCAAGGGTATTGTATCCCCCCTTCATCCCCTCCCGAAAGACACGGTCTATCTTCTCGTAGTTGATATTCACCCCATCGTTGCTATCTGCCTCGATGGTTGTGTCTGCGCCGGGGGCGACGATGGCTATGGCGTCACCAATTACAGTGCGAGACCGAATCTGCTGGTTGGTATCTTTCGTTGGGAGGTTCTGGATTTGGGCGGCGTTAAGGTCCCGCGTCACCATAGTGGACCGGAACTTCATGCTCGCGGTAAAGCTGAGAAAGACGTAGTCGTTCTCGTCCTGCATTCCCGTTGTTTTTGCTATGTTGGGTGCATGCAGAACCAGCGCGTATGTCTTGTATGGGTTGATTGCAACATTGATGTCGGTAATGGTGATTGGGTTAAATCGCTTTTCCAGTCCCGCAAAAATGGTGTGGTCTAGCGGAATGGAAAACATTGTCCTGTCTGCGCGATGGAGGCTGTCTTGGTTACCAAAGAACTCCTGCGCCTTCTCAACAAGCGACACTGTCAGGTCATACGCCTGAACATTGCTATAGTCGGCCTTGTTGATGTCCGGGTTAATTATGTTTGTTCCCGTGAGGATTTCACCAATTCGTGCAACCGGAGCATCTCCCTGGTCAAACCCAATGCTTACTTCATCAAGAAAGACCTGCGGAGAAGAGAGGGTTGTCTCCCACTCGTTCTTGCCGTCTACCACACTCACATTAAACTCATCCTGCAGTGGAGGCAGGCAGAACGGAACGGAGAATGGGTTCTGGTCCATAAACGGGCCAGTAGAGCCAATACCAGGGAAGTTTAGGTTTATTCTGAAGGTCCCAAACTTCTGCTGCATCTGATCGATATCAACCGTTGCGGCATTTATCTCCGAGGCAATGCTGGCCAGCGGTACGTGTACGTGCTGTGTGAGAAGCTTGGTGCCTCGCGCAAGTCGTGTTCGTGTTACCTTCGCCACTACACAATCTCCTCAAGCACTGTTAGGACCACGCTGAAATAGGCCGCTGCCCAGTTATTGCCTGCTCTGTCCCAGGCATTCGTGTATGTCGGGCTACCCATCGATCCCACCATTGGAGGCACAACAAGGGCGAGCCTTGCCCTGCTCTTTGCGTGAAGGGGGACATTCAGGTTATCCAGGATGATGGCCGACCCACCAGGAAAACCACCAGGATATGTGGCCGGGGCCATGTCCGTTGCGCCAGTCCAGGCTAGCTGCGTAAAGTTCTCCCTGTTTATCTGAAACCTGTTCCTGACCACCTCAATGTCGTTCTGCGACCTCTCCTCTGGGGCATATGGATTATCTACATGCAAGATAATAGTAAGGTCCTCTGAGTTGTCTGTGGCCGAATACCCGAGAGGGGCGTCTGCTTGGTAGACGAAATCTCCATCGTATTCGGTGCCCGTCGTGTCTGTCGTAAGAAACACATGTATCGCGTCAACAATAACAGGACGCTCAAATGCAAGCGGAATAGTCCATGCCCACTGAAGGTCTGCAGCCGCCGATGATGGCTGCACGTCCGGCATATCCGATGCCTTTATTCTCCATGGGTTCTGGATTGGGTCTGTCTCGGTTCCCGCTGGCCATGTCATTGACGCAGAGTTCATCACAGGAAGAAACGGCTGCTGCCCAATGCCTCCCGTTGGTGGCTTAGAAAAGCCCATCACATACTGTGTTTGCATCCACCGAGTGTCTATATCTGACTTTGGAACAGCATTGAAGCGATCAACCATCTCCTCCATTGCGTCGTCGATTCGGCTTCCATCAATGGTTGTCCCATCAGAGAACTGCTGCTTGGTAACCTTTCTTGGGTTCTTGACGTATGGCATTAAATGTTCCCCAATGCTGCACTTGTAACGCCAGCAAACGCTATCCCGGTCCCATTGTAAGACCCAACAACCTGTACATTGGCTGCGGCACCACCATTCTCAATGACAATCCCTCCAGTCCCCACCCCCAGGAACATACACCCAATAAACACAGCCATTCCACCATTATCGACAATTACCCACTTTGGGGCATTTGCTGTTATTGTCCTATCGAACACGCAATTCCTAAACTGGACTACGGCTGAGTCGCCTACAACAACAAGCTCATCCCTGTTGTCTGCACTATTGGCAAACCGCACAGTGTCCACGACATGCCTGTTCTTGAGAGATAGCTTTGTGTGTATTGTGCTTCCACCGCTGGTTCCGTATATATTGGAGTCTCTTTTCTTTAGCGTGCCCCCTCCATACTCCCCTGCGGTCAGGTTAAAGGTGTTTCGAGAGCTGGCATTCTCAACCATGGCCTCGTTTGACTGAAGCAGGTCTAGGCTGTTTACGGCTCCGATTAGCGCATCTCGTGTGTTCTGGTTCGCCATGTCCACAGCATTGCTGGAGTCATCCTTGCCCCATCCTGAACCGGACGCCCACACTATTTCCAGAGGTAGTCGCATTAGTGACCAGTCCTCCTTCTGCCGCCAACCATGCGAAATGCCGCTTTCACAGACTCCAGCTGAAGGGCCTGTGCCCTGTTCTGGATATGCCCAAAAAGCATATAGCTAAAGCACCCTCCCTTTACCGAGTCGCTGGTGGCAACCATTGAGGTTTGCTCATCATCAATAAGATATGTACCCGCTGCAGCCACCCCGCTTGCACCCCAGTTAACACCAGTTGTAGCGAATGTTGCTGTTCGCAGGGCGTTACCTGCCGCATAAACCCTTGTTCTTATTGTGGAATGGTTTGGTATTCGCTCAATTGCCTCAACGGTTGGACCGCCATCTGCCACTGTTCCTGTGTAGTCAATGACCTGACTCATCCATCCCTTCCTGTCGCCACTTGCAAGCGTGTTCAGAAGGCCAGTTGTCCAGTTTGGCTCTAGCCAGTCTGCTGGATTTCCTGGTCCGTGGCTCATCAGCCTTACATAGAGGCCTCTGGCCTTGAACAACACACCCTCACCCATGCCCACATGGTCGCTCTTATATGCCCAGTCTACTGGCTGTGCGACGTTGTCCTCAAAGGACTGATCGCTTGTACCGAGGTAGTACTGGTTCCATACGGCAGTGTTTAGGTATTGGTCTCCAGCCCCAGACCTATCTACATGCGGATTGCCGATAATCTGTATGGCGGGACTGCTTACGCTTGCGGTATTGTTGGACTTCTTGAATACCAAGTAGAGCATGGTAGTCTTCTTCCCAACGCTCACATTGAGAACCGGACCCGCGCCAATTGCATACGTGACTGTAATTCTGGCACCAGCCTCTACAGCACTCCACGTTCCAGCCATGCTCGCACATCGCTCAGACGGGAACAGCATTAGGCAGTTTGCCCCGGCAGTCTTCTCTGCTGTCCAATTATGGATGTCGTAATCAAACACCAGAGAGAACTCATCAAGACCAAGTCTTCGCGTATCTGGACACACAATAGAGATGGGCTGAACCATATAGACATCTGAGGAGGTTACGATGGGTGCTGCATTAGGAAGCTTATACCCAACCTCCAACTGGAATGGCTTATCAAAGTAAAGCCACCCTGGGTGGATTGTCCCAGGGGGATTCGTCTGGAAATACCCAGACGGCTTCCTCTGGTCCTCGTTATCGACACTTCGGTCTATGCCGCCTCCGCGCCCATACTCAAGCACGTAATAGGAGTTGACCCTTACGTCATTTCCTACCGGCGTTCCAGACCCGCCATCATATCGTGCTGTATCAGATATGGTTTGGCTGCTCATTGAGCCAACCATATGCATACCACCCTCATTGGCCACAAGCCAGGGTTTCGTTATCTCTTGCTTTGCCCCCACAACATCAGCACCGCCAGACACAAAGACGTTAGACTCCGTTGTCCACAGGGCCCACCTGCCATTAGAGAAGCACAGAGATGCGTTCTCCGATGGCATTGTGATGAACAAAGAGTCCAGCTTAGGTGCCCACGTAAGGTGCAGAAGGGACGGATTGTACTTTGTCACAGTCTTCGGCTGAACGCGAGATGCGTCTGTCATCCCGCTCTGGGCATAGTAAGATGTGAGGGGGTTCGTTATGAAGTCTGTAAACAAGTCATCTATTGGGTCGCTGATGGTGGATATGGAAAGATTTCCCGGCGTGGTATGCACTCCGGTTGAGTCTGCCCAAAACACAGCACCCTTTGCCTTCACAACACACTCAGAGTTCTCGCACCCGATACTCTCAGAGAGCTTGTCGAGCTGCCCGCCAGCGACTACGAGGCCACGGTTCGGGCGGTAGAGATAGGTCTCCGATTTGGTGAAGATGAGAAGGTTGCCCATCTGCTCCTGTAGAGCGGTAATCTTATCCTGGCAGTCAAGAATAATGTAATTATCTGCCAAGACTGATGTTGGGAACCCTGCATCAGAGAAGTAGACCGTTCGCTCACCGGCATGGACAAGACGGCTTCCCATCATGGCCACAGCACGCGGAGACTCCATCATGGTCTCTGAGAAATAGGGATATCCATCCGCGAATGGTCCGTTGGTCATCGATGCGCGTGTAATGCACGAAGACTCAGAGTATGGCTCCATCCACTCTGATTCGTATAGTTGGTTTACGCTTTTGCGTCTACTCTCTTTGAAGGAGCATGGGAAGTAGCACCAGAGGCCAGCGTTCTGGTTCCCAAAGAACACCGTGTCTCTAAATTCGGTGAAGAAGAACGGCTTGGGGGTTTCATCTGGCAGCAGTGTTTCGCTCCCGCTTGCTACCCATGCGGCATTGTCCTTGCTTTCGCTTGAAAGCCCTGTGTATGCCCTTCCTGACGTTTCATAGCACCCGTGCCATCGCGGAAGTGACAGCCCCATCGTATCGCTTGCGGCCTGTGTTGCTGAGGTTGATGTGGCCTGTTGTGATGTGTGTGGATAGAGCGCCTCTTCCCAGTGGTCGCCTGTGGTAAGGTCATCGATTGTGATGATGTAGGTTGTGGTTGTGAGGTTCTGTGTGAGCGACCCCACCCCCGCACCGGTCCTTACCATTGCTGTGAACGCAGAGATAATCTGTTCATGGCCAAAGCTTGTCTTTATGAGTGTGCTGCCAAGATGCTCCCCATACCCCCATACGCGATTGAACCCAAAGAATGGTGTGGAGAACTCAGTACTTCTCTGAAACCGCTGACCAAACCCCTTCCTTACGTGCCAGGAGTCCTGGAAGTAGTGCATGTTCAGGGCAAAGCTTCCCTTTGATGCGGTGGTGGACTGGAGTCCCTCTCTTAGGAGTTCTACCTCTTTTGCGGGTAAGGCCACGATTAGTCCTCGTATGTGTAGTTTGTTCTGGCCACATAGTGTGGGCCATCAAAGTTCCTTTTTGTGATGGTGGATTCCATCTCCCGCAGTCTCTGGGATAGCTGTCTCTCTATCTGTTCGCTTGTCGCGCTGTCTCGGATTGCATACTGGCGATATGCCATAAGGGCTATGATGTCATGGAACTCGACTAGATCATCAATATACTCATTATTTCCCGCTGCGTTTTGCGACCAGTCTACCGTGCTTTCTGGTACGTACTGAAGTATTAGCCCTCGATTAACATTCACGCTGAATATAAGGCTTTGGCCTTCTAGCAAGTATCCACGCGCCAGCATTTGCATTGCACGCCTGCTTGATGCGCCGGTCCAGATGAATGGATCGTTTCCTGTGGATGCGTCTCTTACAGATAGCAATCTTGCCATGCGGGCATTGGTTGGGTTGGCCCCCAGAATACTTACTGCTCCAGACTGCAGATTGTATGTTGCTCCGTTCGGCGTGATTGTTACGTCTGTGGCAAATATTGCGGGTGCCATGTCTGTGGCTTTTTGTCTGAACTCATTGTAGCCAAGCTCAAGGTAGGTTTGGGCGTCAGAAGCTGTAAGGAAAGACAGGTCAGGCTCATCTGTGTACGCACGGAACAGGTCCGTAACATTATCTACATACCGCAATATCGCCATTACATGCCTCCCTCAATTGGTGATATCAGCGCCTCTCCACGCTGTGCTGACCTTGACACTGCATCCTCCAGGTTGCCGGTTTTCTGCGCTGCACCGACCTGCTCGCCAAGCAGCTGATTAAAGGCAGCATCCGACTGCTGTAATGCCAGTGCTGCGGCTTTGTTTCGATCGTTAATTCCAGGCATTTGCTGTCGGGGGAAGACCTTCCTCTTAAACATTGCCTCTTGGTATGCCTGCTCTCCCTGGGAGTGCGTGATGATGGACAGATAAATGTCTGCGATATAATCAGCGCGCTCTTTATCCAATGAGTAGTAGTCTTCTGTCTGCATGAATTCGTGGAATACTCGCTCGAATACCTTGAGGTCATCTGTTGCGTATATCTCAATGGACATGCCCTTGATGGCAGCAGCGAGTATATCCTGAGCGTGGTGGAGTGATCGCACCTGCTCGGACACCTTGCTGTTTGCTGTTCGGAATGACAGCTCGCTGACAACCTGCTCCTTCTCTAGCAACCCAAGCTGGAACATTTCCAGAACCTTTGCGTCCCTGTCGTGGGCCTCTCGTCTGAAAAGCGATCCTGCCTGGATGAAGACTTCCGGGTCTTCCAGAATGTCTGTGGCCTCGATTTCCTGGTGAATAATACCACCCAGGTCATCCATCATTCGGATCATCTTCCCTTTGGTGTAGTGCGCCTTCATCAGCAGGAAGATGGTTTTTGCAACATTTCGTACAGCCCTTTCGATAGCCGCCTGCGTTGCTGCAAGCTGGCTCATGTCCTTATCTGCCAGTGTCTGGATGGCTGCACCGGAGCTAACGTTAACCGCCCGCTTACCGAGGCTCACTGAGTGGATACCAGAGACGTCGGACATTTCCGCTTGTATCCTTGTGAGGTTATCCAGCACATATCCTGGAAGTGGAACGGGCTGAACCATTCTTGGCTCGCCCCCCGCAGCATTGTAGTAAATCTTCTCCCCCGCCTTGTCGGTAAAGGATGCATTGTCTACGCCTGCAGTCTTTGGGATGAGCCATTTGGGGTTGCTCATTAGCTCCACATTGCTCATCATCTGTGTTCTTGCTTTGTTGTAGAACCACTGAAGGTCTACCAGGGGCTGGATTAGACCAAGTCCCCATAGTCGTGTAGGTATTTCGGTGTACCTTATTACCTGGACTGGAAACGGGTCTACTGGGTATCCGCTTTCTTTGAAGAGGTATGTGTTTCCGAGTGCGATTGCGTGGCGACCATCTCTCCAGTAAAACTCATACACCTCTACCCTGTTCTTTGGTTTTGCATAGCCTGTTGGCCCAGCAAGGGGCGACACTTCCTCTGCGCCATCGATCTCCTCTTCCTTGTCTGGATAGGCAACCTTAAGTGCGTCTTTAGTGTGGAAGGTTCTAATGGCCACAAACGACGATTCGTCAGGGCTTCTCACTCCCTTTTCGAAGAATAGGTCATAGGCACTGACAGACTCTGTTTTCACCACATCTTTGTCAGGATCATAGTAGCTATGTAACGCTGCCGTGCCCATGACCAGCATGTTCTTAATGAGATTGGTTATAATCTCCTTCATCTCGGCCTGCTGCCAATGGTACTCCAAGAGAAGCTCCATCGACTTGGCCTTTGTGGAATCCTCAGCATCTGGCGTTGCTGGCACCACAGCTACAGATGGGTAGTTAATGGACAGGCGTGACAAAAGGTTTCTGTAGATATTCAGCAGAAGGTTGACCGTTACCCTGCTTGCTCCAGTTCTTCGCGGTCGCGCCACCTCGTACTGACGGAGGTTGTCGTCATATGCCAGCCACTGGTTTCCAGAGACAAACAACACAGACAGGTCCCAGGCGCGCTTATATGCCGTGCGCTCACCATCGTCGCTTACAAGGATTTCTAGGTCCGTTGGCCAGCTTTCCATCACTTACCACCACGATTTAAGTGCTTAAAAAATCCCCCAGCCGGGCCAGGGACATATCCACCAGCCTTTTCTAGCGGATCTGGGGCCGCCTCCTTAACGCCACCAAACGCCTTTGCTGCACCAGTAACACCCATAGCGGCCTGCTCCAGACCACCCTTTTCCTTACCCTCTACCTCCTTAACCGCTCCACCCACAGCCTTCCCTACTCCGGTTCCGGCTGCCATGGCTGCTGGCAGGTTACCGCCGCTCGCAATAAGAGTTCCGAGGCCGGTAAGGAACCCTGCGATCCCTCCCGCTATATCGTCTGTGTCGCTTCCGCGTGCCTGTGCAGCCTGCGCTGCCCTTTTAATGGCGTCTGTTTCGCCCTGCTTCGCTTGCGATGGAGCGCCAGAAAACGCAGATGACTCTGGCATAAAAAGTGTGTCTCTAGCCATGACCGGCTCCTAGTAGAGATGGTGGAACATTATAAGACAATTCTGCCTTTTCCTCTTCCAGCTGTCTATGAATACGCAATCTCAGAGTTTTTATGCAAAGCAATAAAAGCACATTGAGCAAAATAAGGGTAATTGCGCCGAGAATATAAAAGACTGTTTCCATAGAAAAACGAGGGGAGAGGCCCGAAAGCCCCTCCCCACTCCCATTACAGGGCAAAGCCTGTGCAGATGACGTTGTCGTTGGGCTTCTTACACACGAGGTTGTAATACCACTTGTAGAAACCTTCCCAGTTATCCTGGCCGACTGTGCGAGAAATCACATTGCCGTCCAGGTCTGCGAACTTACCAGACTCCAGCTCAGTTAAGTTCCACATATCTTTCCGCAAGAAGCAGATAAGGCCATTAGGAACGTCACGCGACACAGCAATCTGGATGCCAGCATAGCTAACATTCAAGATTCCAGCATCTGCCTTCTTGGTGGGACCAGCGGATGACCCAGCATTAACAACCATATTTAAGTTGCCTTGCAGGAGTGCCACATAGTTTTGGCGCATAAGCGGGTGCATGAACATCAAGTTAACGTCCCCACCACCGCCATCAACGGTAGCACCTGCACCAGCGGGACCAACAACGGCACCAAGAAAGCCGTCTGTGGCTGTCTGTTGCACAACCTCTCCACGGATTTTGGTTCTGTCGATCATCTGCTGCATACGAGCAAGCGATAGCGCAGCACGGTTCTGGTCATTAGTTCCAACATTCACACCAACCGCAGCCGTACCAACCGCAGCAGACTGAACAATTCCGCGAACGATCGGAGCCGTTCCTGCAGGATAGTTCTGCTCACCATCGCTCATTCCACTATTGGTAGTAAGCGTAAAGTGAGAAGGCGCAGCCGCAGGAACTCCACCAACATTCTCACGCTGCCCCGGTGCTAAGTTCCCAAAGATACCAACAGGCTCCTGATGGAAGTTTAGCAACGCCGTGTTGACACCCATTGGAGCGCCAAGGTGATCAACTGCCTGCGTAGGCTGAATTGTAAGAGCCAAGCAATAACCAGGCTTCACAACCGACGACCAGCTCGCGCCAGCAGCGGTGAAGGAACCCCACGTAATGGAGATTGTTCCAGCTGTCGCATCGAATGCACTCACAAAAAGCTGCACAGCCGTCGCACCAGCACCACCAAGGTCGAACCAGTGACGATTGCCCGTGTCAGTCCGATACAGTATGACCGGAACCCAGGTTGTGATGTCGCCCTGGTTCGTAGAGTTTGTTCCGTTACCTAACTCAAATACAGAGTAATCACCACTGTACTCAAGATTTACAATTGTGATGATGTTAGCACCACCAGCAGTCATGGCACCAGCAGTCACACCACCAGTACCACCAGCAACAGGAAGTGGACCAAGTGCGCCCGTACTAAGACGCTGATGGATAAATCCCTTCACATAGCCACCAGAGCAAAGTGCGCGGTTAGCCGAGTCACGAACGTCATCCTTAAGACCGTTCATCTCAGCATCCATCCAGCCAATAAAGGCACCACGACCACCTGACTTAGCAGATGCGATAGCGGGACCAGATACCTGGAATCGACCATACTGGTAACGAGCAGTTACCTGGAGGCGACCATATCCCTGCTGACCAGCAGCGGGAAAGTTTGCACCTTCAGCCAAATACGTTACCGCATTATTACGTGCAGTGTGGATAGGGATAATCGCGGAGCGACCGTTCCAGTCCAAGCTGGCTTTTTCAAAGTGACGAAGTACGTGTACTTCATTATTGAGGGCATCAATCACGCCCCCTAGATAGAATTCTTTAAGAATTGCATTAAATGTAGCAATTGTTGCTGGCATTTTCTTTTCCTTTTATCCAAACGGATTTGTGTCTTCCATAAATTTACGGAGCGCCTTGCTGGCGTCCTTTAGTGTTCTTGGCTTTTTGTCACCTGCACTTACAGCTTTAACGGAAGCCGGATTTGATGTCTTTGCGGGCCGTGGGGCTGCTTCTTTACCTGCAACCTCCTTGCCTTGTGACTCAAGATGCCGTGCTATTGCTGCCTCCTCCACCTGTGCAATGTAACTTGAATACCTTTCTGCTACCTCAAAGACCTTCTCGCGAATTTCAGAAGGGCGCGGCGGTGTGTCTACGATATATTGCAGTAAAGCTTGACGCGGAACCGCAGGGTATTTCTGCTCCGCTTCACCAAGTGTGGCCTCAATTGACCGCTTGGCCTGCTCAAACTCAAACGCCTCAACTCGGCTGGAAAGAGACTCATACTGCTTTTTCCACCCATCATCATTGGGCGCACCAAGGTCGTCATCAAGCTCTTGCTCCATGTCGTCCATATCGTAGTCATCATAGTCTTTTGCCTTTGAGCTTTGCTTCTTGGCCGATTCGGATTGGATCCTACTAAGTTCAGCCTGTAGTGCCTCCTGCTGTTTTCGCAGGTCATCGACCTCAGACTGATACTTATTTCGGGCATGAACCACTTCTTGGAAGCGTGTATACGGGACTCGGTGCTTGCCAGTCCCTTCTGTGCTTTCCGGTTGTGCCTCTTCCGTACTCTCAGGACTTGCATCCTCCTCTGAGCTAGCCTCTTTTGCGTCCATTGTGGCTTCTTCGGACGGTTCTTCTTGAGGTTCTGGGGTTTCCGTCTCCTCTGTCTTGGCCTCCTCCTCTGATGCGTCGGCGCTCTGTTCCGGTTCTGGTGTGGGCTCTGGCTCTTGGGATGGTACATCCCCGGCTTCCAGTGCTTTACCTATCGCATCTATCTGTTCACTATTGAGAAATTGGCTCACTTGCTACTCCTTTACGCCGAGATGGCGGGTTATTGGGCTATATCGCCCATTGGTGCTGCATCCCGACTTCTGTCGAGCGGATGCGGCTCGTCAGGGAAAATTCCCTGGCTTTTCTTAAATAGTTTTCCGGTCTGGAGTTCAAACTCCAATACCTCAAGCACACTACCTGGCGCACGCTTCTTCTTAAGCTCTTGCTCAGGCTCTACCTGCTCCATTGCCACGAGGGCCAGAGCTGTTGCCATGATCATATCGTCGTGCTTTCCAGTCTGGGCCACCGGCTTCCCACGAGCATTAAACACAAAAGAATTCATCTCTGCCTTTAAGGTCTCGTCAATCACATCAAGACGCTTACGACTGATATTCTCCTGCAGCTTTGCCATTAAAACGCTTCTCGTGGCCACATTGGTAGAAAACCCTATGTTCTCACTCCAACGCTTTGTAGCTCGGTCGTACTTCGTCCTCCTGTATAGCAGCGCATACTCATGATGAAGCAGGCCCTCAATAACAGACAGACCATAAGAGTTAGACTCAACACAAACCAGGGCCTTATACAGCTTGGCCTCCCTCAGAACACGCAAGGTAAACTCTGATGGAGAGACGCGCTGGTAATACGTCGATACAATCTGTGGCTTTTTCTTGTCGGTCACGTCCAGCGTCACAAATGACGAGAAGTCACCATGTTCGGAGCCCGATGCAGTGTCCACGCCTATGGTATAGGCCCGGTACCGCTTGGGCTCTATGTACTGCGTATACCCTTCTTTGGGCTTTGCGTGGGGGTATGAGGTATTGAAAAACTTTCTTCCTGAGCTGATGAACGCTAAGTGGGCCTCTGGAGGGTACTCCTGCAAGAACGTATTCCAATTCGCTGCACAGCGCGTAAGATATGTATCTGTGGCCCAATATGTCTGCTCGTTGGTTAGCCCGTACTGTAGCTGCAGATTCTGCACCTCTTTTGGAATCCACTCGGGCTTCTTCTTTTCCTTGGCATCCTCTGCATCTAGCCAGGAGATGAATATCTTCTTATACCCGTTCTGACCATTCCATATCTCAAACGCAGGGTTGAGGCCATTAGCGGTGGTCTCCAGCGCAACACGCGGGTTTTTCCCTGCAGTGCTAAGAGCAGACGCAATAATAGAGTCGATATCATCGTATTGAGCGAACTCAGAGAAGTGAAGCGCGTGGAAGGTGGCACCACGGGCCGATTCACTGCCGCTTGTGCCCGCCACAATGTACCCACCATGCTCCAATTCAAGCTCATGCTTATTCATAATCTTGTACGGAAACTTAAGAAATGGGGGCAAATGGGCATAAAAGCGGGTGTATATCTTGAATATCGCCTTGGCTGCCGAATCTGTGTGGGCGAGGACCAGGGTGCAGAAGTTTGGCGTAAACAGGGTAGACCAGAAGTTAACAGCCGCAATAATGGTAGTAATACCAAGCTTCCTGGACTTAAGCACATACACCCATGGGTTCTCCCCAAGGGCCTTCATGTACTCAGCCTGGGCGTTATTAAGCTTTAAGGGAACTAGCTTACCGGACTTATCTGTAATCCTCAGATACTTTTGGCAGAAATATCCAAAATCATTCCGGCATCTTTTGATTTCCCTGGCAGCCTTCTGGCTAACTCTAGACACTCTCCAGTATACCCCGTCACAATCTCTACACGTTGCTCTTCTGGTGTATCCTCATGCATAACCCGGTGGGCATTCGTAAGGAACACTGTGATTTCTTTAGCAAACTGCCGAACACCTCGGTGGGTGGTCCGCTTTGCTTGTGCAATATTCTCACACCCATCAAGCCTATCAATGAATTCCTCAATGATGTCGCGCATATAGCGATGCTTAGAGCAGAGGGATGCATCTGTATAGGGCTTGAGCTTTTCGATCACCTCTTCGCTATCGCTCTTCGAGATACCGTATGTGGCCTTAATGCTTTGCAGTGGGGTGAGCTTTGTCTCTGCCAGCATCTCCGGGTAATAGCAGCAATCCAGGCTATTCTTAAGAGATGCAATAAACTCAGCGAACATCCCTTCAATCACATGCTTCGGAAACACCTGTACCGTCTTCTTACCCATTATTTATCCTTCTTTTCTGCAAATGCTACATAAAGCTGTGCATTACGTTTAGTGTCTGCAGTCGCGGCTTTTCTACGCCCTTGAGTCTCCCCCTTATAGGGAAGTCTGTAGACCACGTACTTCTCGCCTTCTTTCACAATCTCGTATGGCATCTTAGTCGTCCTTCTCTTCGTGCATCTCTTTATGCTTCCGCTTATGCTTCATCATCCCATGAGGTGCGTACATCAAAGACAGAGATATGCCCGAGGGCTTTCTTCCGTCGTCATCACTCACCTGACTAAGCAGATGAGACGCGGCGTTTGCTACTGACTTCTCCAGCTTCTTTCCTTTCTTCTCTCTCTTCGTCTTCCCCATTACGATGGTCCTCCAACTGTATAGGTGAATTAAGTAAGGAGAGGAGGTCTTCATCCCCGCCCACATTCTTGGCTGCCTGGAGGCGTAGCTCCGCGTACTCTACCTCTAACTCAGACTTACGAACCCTAAGAGCATCCAAGCGGTTACGCACCTCTTGAGTCGTGTATGCCTGCTCTCTCCAATGAGGGAATCTACGGGTAAGTAACCACTTAGCACTACGCCAATCACTCTCAGCATGCTCCTGAACAATCCTAACCAAAGCCTCTTCACTTAAAGCCTCAGCCTTGTCCACCTCACGCTTGAACTCTGCTTTACCAGAATCCTTATACCAATTGGTAAACGTAGTCGGACTTATACCAGCCGCACTACAGGCAACCTGTCGCGTCTGACCAGCCCTCAACATCTTAAGCAAGATGCTAACCGTCCTACCGTCCGTATACTTACTCACCAACACCTCCAGACGTATAGAACCTTTCCACCACTTGATCACAAATGTCAAGCTACCAGTTTAACAACAAACTAACAACTCAACTATTTTCGCTACACTACTCTCCACTCCAAAAAGAATACTTGACGTATACTAACTTATCCCCCCCTAGTTAACTCACCCCCCTAAAACACCACGTATGCACACGTGCGCGTATTGGCCATTTGCGCTTTTCAAAAATGGACCGCGATGCAAAAGGGTCACAATCCCTCAGACGGGATTCTCAAACCCCGAGGGTACCCCCCAACCACTCCGGTTCACCAGTACCCAGTGGCTGGGTAACCAGGGGGTATACCACCACATGAATGCGTAGTATCTATTGTGTGGTGCCAGTGGGGGTATCAATGCAAGGGTGTTGCCACCCGGGGATACCTACCTGGCCATGCATCCTTCTGTTGTTTCCTCCTTGCTGTGTAATTATATGACCATCATATCACGGCCCGTTGGATATGTCAAGGTGTCTACCAGGTAGCACTGTTTAGGAATTGAGGTATCGTGATTCCTTAATGATTACGGTCTGTTGTAAATTAGTTAAAAAAGTTATTGACTAATCACACGGGTTGTTGTTATTATGTATTCACCCAATGAGGGAATCGATTGATTCTCTTCCGCTCTTTGACATCCTGAATACACGCTGACTAAGTAGGGGCACTGTCCTACGCTACGGTCCAGCCGCGTTAGCTGGTGACGCCATGCGACGCGACGACACCTTATGTAGTGTACGACCTAAACCGAACAAGGCGTGAATGAAGGATGTATTACAATTTAATATTAGACTATGATTGTCGGGTCAATTGGTCCCGCGTGCAGTCGAGTGTTGCCTGTCCAACCAACCAAGGACGCAGAAGGCCCTCGTGTACGGTGGAATTGACTATCAGGCCAGCCATGGGAAACGCACACGCGTTAAACCGATAGGCCTGGACCACGTCCTATCAACGGACGTGCGCCCACCCGAGACAACCGGCTTTGAGTCCGCTTCGTTAAAGCAGCATAGGTCCAGCACGCTAGCACGTGGGACCTATTGACTCGGCAATCATGAAAGGAGTTAACCATGCGAGTACAACCCCCGTTGTACATACGTAGGGCTAACGCGGTATGGCAAGCGATACAAGTCGACTTGTGTGAAGGCCAGCCATTTATGATGGCATGCCTTATCTCGCAGGACCGATTGCCGGAGCTTTCATGCGTCATCGAGTTCTTCGAGGACCATAAGGCTAGCACCTTGTATCTTGGCCAGGACCTACAGACGCTTGTGGATGCGTTCAAAACTGACTTCGTCAGCGAGGCGCCCAAGCCGCAGGTACCCGTACGTCCAGCCGTGATAGCAGCCAATGAAGCGTATGCAAAGGAAGGACAGCGTAAGCGTAAGCGGCGCAAGGGCCCACGTACAACCCATACCCTTAAGGGATGGCACAAACGCAACGGTCCG
>TARA_R100001594_G_scaffold2375_2_pt1 | contig 16705 bp, 4 predicted proteins | sample TARA_R100001594 | Tara Oceans TARA_R100001594 (sample SAMEA2622752) | marine metagenome | biome: marine biome (ENVO:00000447); feature: marine epipelagic mixed layer (ENVO:xxxxxxxxx); material: "saline water (ENVO:00002010), including plankton (ENVO:xxxxxxxx)" | depth 150 m | reverse complement strand
GTTCCAGTAGTTCCATCTGGTCTAGTATATTTAACTAAAGATTTAGTAGTGGCTAGTGTATCATCAAAATCTAAAACTGTAATGCCCTTAGGTGGATTAATTGATCTAGAAAACATTATAGCTTTGTCTAACTTTTTTGCTTTATTAATGTTTAGTTTTAACGTTGGTATACCATATATATCTTTAAATGTTTTATTATTAAATCCAATTATACTATTAGCGTCAATACCAACGTCTCCTTTAAAATATCTATCCAACCAAGAATCTGTTATTATACTCCAACCTTTCCCCATGCTTGTTGTTCTACCGGCAGCTTTTAACTTTAAATCTTCAAAACTATCTAATGCTATTAACTTAAAGTTATTTGAAACAAGACCATAAGAGGTTTCAAAATCAAGTTCTTTTTTAACAGCGGCATTCAATAAATACAAATAAGCTCTTGTAGCGGGCATGGCATGTTCCCATTCGTATAATTTTACTTTTCCTTTTTTATTTTTAACTCCTTTTGGATTTTTTGAATAGCCAACTAATTCAGCACCCATTCTGTGTGGATGTTCTGTATCTTGACCAACCATGCTTAACCAACTACCCCACGCTCTAAGAGATTTACCATCAGTATCTTTAATAGATTGGTTTATTCTTTCCCATAACTGCACATGCATACTAAGGTTTATCTTGTTTTGCGCATCTACAGTTCCATCATCGAATGATTTTTTTATTTGACTTTCAGTTTTACCAAACTTATCCGCATATGTTGGCCCATAAACATATTTAGCTCCTTCACCTTCAAATTTTTCACCATACTTTAGGTCTTTAGCTAGAAGTTCTTTTCTTAAAATATCATAATAGTCACTAATAGACATTTTTTTGCCTTTGTGTTTGCCTTTTTTAATTGTTATTATGTCTTTACCTTTTCCTTCTAATCCAAATCTTTTACCAGCAAAAATTCTTCTACTAGGCCTTAAAATACTATTCAATCTACTTTTCGGTAAAACAGATTCTGGCACGTTAGCTATTATATCATTTTCAAAAGCATAAAACCAATCATTCATTTCGTCTTCTGTTCTATGTCTAAATATACTCTTTTGACCCTCTCTTGCGAGTAGTTTGTCAACATGAGTTACATCATCCATTTCAAACTCTTGCTCAACAATTCCCTCGTTAAGGATATTATTATCTATATCTTGACTTTGTGTGGCTTTAGAAAAAGCAAGTTTACTCTGTCCAGCTGTTACATCGGCTATTTCTTGAGCTTTTGCTTTTTTAGCGCCAGGACGAACTAATTGAGGAAATCCCGCGAGTTTTCTTTGAGCCACAGATAGTGACACTTGCTGGCTAAATGTTTTGGCAGCGCCTTTAAGTAATTGACCTATAGCAGATCTTTTATCACCCTTAGGAAGTTCGTTAACCTCCTGTCTTTCAGTAATACCTAGATCTCTTTGGAATTGAGTTACAACTTTATCACTAGGGTTTTTAAATTTACTTTTTAATTTCCATATTCCAACTTGTGAAGTTTTTCCTTGTGATCTTAATCTTTTTCCATCAGGTTTAAACACTGGATCATAAAAATATTCTAAAACTCTATTTGGTAAACCTATAGCTCTACCATAAACGTCTCTTGATACTTGTATATTTTCTCCTACTTTATTTATATCAGCATCTTGTTCACTAACGTTTGTTTCTGGTAGTATTCTTATAAAATCTCTAGAGGTATCAAAATCAGCAAAAACATTTTGTATACTTTTAGATTCAGAAGGACCAGGTATACCTTTTTTACCTTTCTTAAGTTCTTCTTTAGGTATTGCTTTACCTGTTTCAACATCTAAAATCTCATCAGAATATGTTAAATTCTTTTTGGGATTTGCTATTTTTTCACTTGGTACTTCAAATATTACTTCACCCACAGCGCCGGTATTATTATCAGTAACTTCTTTGTGAGTGTCTCCTTTTTTAATTTTTGTGGTCTTTCTAATATCTTTTTCTTTACCAACTACTTTGTTGATTTTTAAAACATCTATTTTAGGTTTTTTAGTATCTTCTAAAGTATTATCTAAGTCAGTAGTTTCATCAGCTATCTGTTGCGCTTGTGGAGCATCTAAACTAACTGTTTCAAAACTTAAACTTTTTGCCTCTTCATATATCGTAGGTTGTTTTGGTGCTATATTACTGGTTACAAACGTAGAGAATTTAGCTGTTTCTGGATCAAATCTATTTATGATACCTGGTAGATACTCTCTTGCTGCTGATATAACGTTTTCTCTAGCAATATCCCCTGTTTTAGGATCATAGTTTAATGCTTTTATAGCTAACAAATCAAATTGTTTTGCTAAAGACTCATTGGCAGCCGCTATTTGTACAGCGGTACTAGATGGCGCTTTTATAATTTGCACTAGCTCCTCAGGATTAAATTGATCATACGTGCTTTTAGATAAACTTATAGCTTTTTTATCATCAGTGGTACGTGAAGTTAGTTTTACTTTTCTAGCTTTACTTTGCTTGTGGAAGCTTTGAACATAATTAAAAACATCTCTTCCTGTTTTAAATCTAACCATAGGAGCTGTTTCCTTATTGAAATAACTAGAAACGTTGTTAAGAAGCGATTTAAATCCATATAAATTATTAAAACCACTAGGTGGTATAGCACCTATAAAAGTTAAGTCTCCGACGATGTTAATAAGCTCCTCCATATTAACTACACCGGTGTTCTTATCTGTATATACTTTTTTTCTAGCCTGGAATAAATCAAAAACTTCTTGAGTTATTTTACGAGCATCTAATAATGCTTGCATTTCAGCTTCTATACCCTCGATAGCCTCAACCGCTGATTCAACTACTGTCTTATTTTTTATAATACCAACAGCTCTGTTTCTATTGTGTAAGTTTTCATGGAATGGAGCTACTGCCGCCACCATAGCTTCTAAAGTATTATTGTCAGAATACACTTGTTCTCCAGTAATTATATTCGTAGAAACAGTTCCATATATTTGGTTATCTATATTTTCTTGAAAAACATAAACATCACCATTTTCAGTATGGAAAGCATAGTCTCCAGCTTCGTAAGCTTCTAATATTTCTTGATAATCATCAAATATTTCTTCATTCTGTTTTAAATCGCTAATATCTTTTATTTGTGTAAACTGTTTGCCGTTTTTTGTAGTATTATATCTAGCAAGATTAGTGACAAATTTATTAACACCAGCATTGTAAGCGGCAGCAGCAGGACTATTACTATTTTTAGCTCTTTCTCTTATTTCCTTTCCACCCTTGTCTAACAATTGATCTTTTTCTCCAACCAACTCATTATACTTATCCATCAAGAATTTTTTATTCTTTATAGCATAATTAGATGTAAGATCACCAGTAGCACCAAGAGCTTCTAATTCTGCAAGTGTTTCTTGTGCTTGTCTTGCTTTTTCAAACACCGCTTGCTTTTCTTCAAATGTTAAATCGTTAAGATTATCAATATTCATAACTGTCTCTATACCTGCCTCTTCTATAAGATCCATTTTATCTTTCTCAAGCTTTTCTACTTCAATAGAGTTTAATGAAAGTGGATTTTGTAATCTTTTGTCTATCTCTTCAATTTTTTGTAATCGCTCTTTGTTTATTCGCTTTTGATCTCTTGTTCTAACTTGATCAGACAACAAATTCCAAGTTGTTTGACCCATGTTTGGTCCTTGTAATGCTAAACCAGTTACCGATACATTAGCGAAAAAGTCTTTATTTATTCCATCGCCAATAGATTTATTTTCTTTTAAATTAATTATATCAGAAATATTATTAGTAAATTCAGTACCAAGTTCTTCTCCAATTTCTATTGCCTGCGTAAGACCAAGACCATAACCTATTCCCATAGTTCTTTTAAACGTGCCTTTACCAACGACTCTAGACCATTTTTGAAAATTCTTTATAGCGTTAACAGAACCAAGTCTTTCCCAAATTATTTCCGCACCCGCGGATACTATACCAGAAGTTCGCTCTTGCCAAAAACTTATATCTTTTTTTCTTTGCCAATCATCTTTTTGTTTTTGAAGTGCTAGCTTTTCATCATTAGTTATTGCTTTTTCTAACTTTAAATCTATAACTTCAATCTGTTTATCTGCTGTTTGTCTACTACGCTCTATATCAGTAACTTTGTGTCCATACCCCATTCCACCGAATAAAGAATATCCTAATAAAGGATTTACAAAAAATCCACCAACAGCCGCTAAGCTTGAGGAGTTATTAGCTAGTGCTTGAGGTAGCCAAATATCTAAATTCTGCCAACTAAAACTTAAGTTTTTAGAAAAAGTTTCTTCAAATTCTTCATCAGTTTTTATACTACGTTGCCTCGCTTTGCTTCCTAAATCCCAAGTACCATCTTTTCTTTCTAAAAAAAAGTCTATAAGATCTGAACCAGCAACACTAACTGGATTAATTAATCCTTTTTCAATACTTGCTATTGTTCTATCGATATTATTATAGTTAAGACCACTCGCGTAAGCAATAATACTTAAATCTTGATTAACTTCTGCAACATCTCCGAGATTATCAATCTCTGCTTTAAGTTTTTCAGAACGTCTACTAATATCTGCATGTATATCACCCAATCCACGATCTACAATACTTTGTTTTAATACTCTCAACTCTCCAATTATAGCGTTGTAATTAGCAATAACATCACGTGGAGAATCAGAAGTTACGCTACCCATGTCTTCTAATTCTCTATTTAATTTTTTCGACCTAGCCATTAAGTCGCTATTTAAAGCATTAAATTTTTCTATTTCAACCGTTAAATCTTTATCATCTTTTATTATACGGTCTGAAGTATTTTTTATATAATCACTAGAAGATTGATTAACTGCTTTTGAAAAATGTTTTGCCCAATCTGCTCCGTAATCATTAACTGGTACGTATACACGGTCATCATACTTGTTTCCTTTTCGTTTGTGTGTTAATGTATACCCATATTTTGCTTTAAAATCTATTTCATCTTTTCTACGCTGTTTATAATAATCAATAAAAGCTGTTGTTCCAGGAGTAGCTGTTGGCATATGCTTCATATAATCAAATCTTTCTTTATCAGAAAGTCTTTCGTTATAAGTTTGTATAGTTCTATCTTTTACTAACTCTATAGCTCTATTTACAACATCTTGATTTATACCAACACCATCCAAAGTCGAGTACATTGGTAATTCACCAGTCTCTTCCCAACGTCTTAATTGTTGTTGTTTTTCCAACGGTACTGTTTTTGCAAACAATCTTTCATCATATATAATATCTTCGGGTTTACCTGTGTTCCTAAAAGGTATTCCGCTAAAATCAAAATACTGCTTAGCAATTTCTTCTTTAACCTCTTTGTTGTTGAGATCAATATTAGCTAATAATCTTCTTACTTCTTTTTCTCTTTTTATATCTATTTTAGTAGCCTCGGTTGTAATAAAATCTTCTTTAACAACTACTTCTGGCAAAGAAAACACTCCAGTTGTAGTTATATTTAAACCGTATTTCTTTTCTAACATAACATGCATATCATCAAGTTCTTCTTGATTCATATTTTCTGTTATGTTTTTATACTTTTGTTTTTGTATTTCTTCTATTGCATTTTGAGTGTTAGCGTTAGGTGTATTTTTCAATAAATCTCGTACTTCTTCATTATCTTCATTTATATTATTATACATATCCACAACTTGACCGACTTTGTCTTTTGTTTTATCAATTCTAAATATGTAATCTTTTTCACCTATAGAAGTATCTGCTTTTTTTCTAGCTTTTTTAGAGTGACTTATTCCTTTAGAATCGGTATATGTTTCAAATTCAGGTTTAAGATTACCAGTTTCATCATATCGATTAGGATAAAAAAGCATGTCATTCTTTTTATCTAACTCCTTTAGTTTCACATCCAATTCTTGTGAGTCCAAAGAAGTATCTTCCGATTCTAATTCCGTACTCTCGGGTGTTGCACTTTTTGACGTTGCATCCACACCCTGGTTTGCATCGCCATTTGTCTTTCCCACCTCACCATTTGTAAATTCACTTTCTGGTTTAGCTTCTAATTCCATTAACATTTCGTCTGTAGCGCCTTCTTCAATAGCCGCTAACACCGCTTCTGCTTTTGTCATATAATTTTATTTTTTGTATTTCTTAATTAAATCTAATGCTAATTGAGATTGTGATGGTACAGCCACCTCTTCGCCATGAACATCTTTCATTATACCTGTAATATATTTTCCTAAAAGTTGTTGTAAAATATCTGCGTTATTTGGATCTTTCATCCAAGCGTTATCATTAGGCATTGCTTCACCAGTTTCGGGATGTGTATAGTATGATGAATCTTTAAGACCTTCTTCGTATAATTGAGCAAATGATTTAGATTGATTATCTCCAACTAAATCTGCAAATGCAACACCTATAGTATTTTGTGGTCCACCCTCTGCTAAATTAGCATTTACTCTAGTATAAGTCCAATCTTCATCAAATGGTTTTCCAATATCTGAGTTTTGTTTTACATTTTCTGCCATTTTCCAAACAAAAGTTTTAGTACCAATCGGTTCTGTTATTATAGGAGATTCACCGTTAACTGTTGATAGCATATCATCAAGTCTAAATATACTAATATCATTCTCACCTTTACCGTAAACGCTGGCGAAATTTAATTTTCCATCTGAATCAAAATCAACAGCATCAGCTTGGGCACCACCAACAAGCATGTTAGTATAAAGATTTTCTTCCCTAGTTCCTTGGCTCATGTTTGTCATAGCATTTTTTAAATCTCCAGTATATCGTTTTAAACTTTCAATTTCATTTTTTGCTACTACAAAAGTATTTACAAGTTTTTCTCTTTCTCTCGATGCTTTATTATATTCATCGCTGGCTTTGTCAGTGTTTTCTATTATTTCTGTTAAATTATCAAACTCTTCTCTTTTATTTCTAACCCAAGGATCAAGAACATTTTGAATATGTTCTGGTATATAATTAGGATTATTTAGCATTTCTGTTGAAACTCTATCTAAATATTTTATTCCCTGGGCGGTTCTTTCTCCAACTATATTTACTTGAGGAAGAGTTCCACCTTGTACCGTTTCTTCTTTTTGATTTTTAGCCATAGTTATTTATTATTTTATCCTAAAGGATTGAGCGCGCTACCAATACCACTCCACATTTGTTCTTGTGCTAATTCATGTTGAGATTTAGCCGTACCAAGTCGATTTGTTGACATAGTAAGTAGTGCGTTTACTTTAGCTTTTTCTAATGCTCTTGATTGTTCTTCTCCAGCACGTCTAGTCATATCGGCTTTCCATTCACCTTGTCTTTCTAATGATTGGATTTGACCAGCTTGTCTAGCTGCTAACATTTGGTTTTGACTTTCTTGTTGTCCTATCGATGCTGCCGCTTGTTGTGTTTGAAGTTGACCTTGGTTTAACAATTGTTGTGCTAAACCAGCTCCACCACTACTACCTACAGCGCCTCTTAATCTATCAAGTACATTTGCTTGTTGCTGCTGGTTTTGTTGAGCTATGAAATCAGCCTGCTGTGTGTTTACAGTTAAATCTTCCATAACATTCTCCATGTTGGCATAAGGATTGGAAACACTACTATATATATTACTAGTGTCGAAATTTGTAAATCTATCTTTCATTTCGTCATACTCACCTTGAAGCATGTCTATTTCTTTTTGTCTTTTACCTCCCCAATCATAAGCACCTAAAGCTTGAATCGTTCCTTGAATGAAGTTTAAAGGACTATTTTTTATATTTTTTGCCATATTGTATTATTTGTTGTTATAATTACATTTTTTACGCGTTATTTACTACTTTCGACAAAATCAGTACCAACAGCAAATAACTCAGCTTCGCTTGTTGAGTTATTTCTAAATTGAACTCTAGAGTAGTACCCAAGTAAACTACTTAGATTAACTTTGTTATCTTTACTAAACATGATAAAATCAGTTACTTGTGGCGGTCCATATATCTCGGCTATAGAATCTGCATAATCAGCTATTATACTAGCTGTAGTTCCATCCCAAGGAATAAATTCTAATACAGGACCTATAAGTATCACATCTTCTCTAGGAGCGCTATCATGTGGTGTAGTAGTTGATTCCCAAGGACCATTAGCGGCGTTTAAAGGATTCGAATTTGCTACTCCTACAGGTACCGTAGGAACCCAATAAACAAGATCACCTACTTGTACAGAAACATTTATTTCATGTGGAAAGTCTAATTGTATAGTTGCCATATTATCTTACTGTTATAAATATTGTTTTTTCTTCACTTGTGTTTACTCCATCACTCAAAGTGTATTTAAATTTATCTTTACCGGTAAAACCAGTTTTTGGAGTATAAGTTTTCCATCTAGGATTTGGAGTTTTTAGCGTAGCTAGAGTTCCATTTGAAGGATTAGTAGTTGTAGTTACTGAAATATCATTCACATTGTAAGTTGAGCTGTTAAAATTAAAATTTATTTCAACTTCTTCATCTTTACCACATTCAAAATATTTATCACGAGCTGGAGGTGAAACGCTAATAAACTTATCTACATTTAACGCAAATGTTGCATCATCGTCTCCCATAAAGCCACTATCTATTCTAGTATATACAACCATACTTGCCGCGCCGGTTAGATCTACTCTTATACTTCCGTTTAACTTAGTTCTATTTTTCTTTTCAAAACTTAACTCTGTATTCTTTGGAAGCTTTATACATGGACTGATCTCAATGTTATTCGCTTCAACTGCTTTAACTTTACCTCTTTGAATATACGTAAAGGTTAATACTGTATCTTTTCTTATTATATGATGAGATGTTAGCGTTATGTTCTTGTTACAATCAACATTTTCTATTGTAGAAATAAAATTTAAATCATCATTATCTATTCCTTCAACTGTCATTCCAGAAAATAAATCTACAGTATTTTCTAGTTCAAATTTATTAGTTAATATATTTGTAATATCTTCAGTATCGCAAGGTTCTTTTAAATGCTCATCTAAATCTATACTTTTAAAAACTGTTTTAGTTTTTTCAACTTTACCGTTAAATACCATTCCAACCTCTATATCACCTGTAAAACTAGAATTACTATCAGAAACCGAAATATTACTTCTACATTCTAAATTTTCTGTAGCATCTGAATGATTTAAGAATTTTTTAATACCTCCACGATATTCCATTAAGTCATTAAACATAAATTCTTTTTTAGTAATATAATAAAAATGACTAGTAGTATGGCGTGTTATTCTTGTTTGTGTTGTAACAGGATTAGAAAAATAACTATTAGCAGGCGCGGAAATAGATGTGGTTCCGGCTTGTGATACATTTGAATTAGTTAAATCACTATTATTAAAATAACTAAGAGTTATAGTTGGATTTTGAAATTGAGAAATAGTGTGTTTTAAAGTTCCATCCGGTATTAAAGTGCCATTATAATAATATGATGTATCTGCAGATGGTTTTATCTCAACAGTATAAGTTTCTTTTGTTGTCGAGTTTCGTAAAGCTGGTATGTTTTGCTTTAAAATATATTCTCCATCAATAACAATATTCTTTAACTTTCTTTTTAAAAGACTACGGTTAGAACTATCTTTTATATATATATCAACAATAGGATTATTATCACCTTGTATTTTTATTTCTAATAATTCGCCTGAATGCCTAACGCGTGACTCATTAGTAGTTAAAGATTTGTTATTCCAATCATTTGTTGTTATAGCGTTTACCTTGTTTATATAACACTTGCGTATTAGTTTTCTATTAGGATAATGACTTCCAGGTAAATACCTAGTTACACCTTTCTCATCAATATATTCGCTAGTTTTACCACTTTTTAATCCATAAACACTGTCCCAAGTAGAAGCGGTATCTTTATTAGAAAATATAGGATAGTTGTCAACCATACCTAAATTAGTTTCTATATCTATTATATTACCGTTACTATCAGTATAATTAAAATCATCAATACCATATCTGCTTAATCGTTCTTTAACAGGATCAATGGTATTGTTGATAAAATCGCTTAAGGATGTTGCGGGAACATAACAGTTAGATGTAGAACGAGTAGAATTAACTACAGAAACAACTTTATCGCTATTAGATGATTCAACCGAAACAACATGTAGAGCATCCCACTCTATATTACCCTGACGACATGTTCTACTATTAATGCAATCCCATTTATCACCTATATTAGGTATTCTACCGTCTATAGTGTGATTGTTAATTTTTATAGGAACAATACGATTTTTTACCCCATAACTTTCTAATTCACACTCTATATTTCCAAATTTATTCTTTATAGTATGAAAAGAACAAGGACAAGATAACGTTTCAAAAATAGTATAAGACTTTTCTGTAGCATCTACACTAGCGCTTATATTATCACAACATTCGCAGTTACTACCACAGTTAGTGTATACGTTACCATCATCACAAGCGCAATTAGGATTTCCATTCTCATCGTAGCCAATTATTCTTTTCATTATAAATTTAAATATTCAGTTAATCGTTTAGGTTGTCTTTGATATTTAGAGTTCAACTTAACATTGTCTCCTAATCCAGACACAACCAAACCTCCAATAATATAGTTATGTTCGCTATCTTCAATATTTCCATCAATTTCTAAATTATACCAATTATCAATAAATTCGTTAGATATATTTCCTAGTGTTTTGGCTGCAACCCATTTTCCATTTACAAATACTGGGTGATCAGGTTCTGAGGTAATTCCATTTATTTTTACAACCTCAACAATATCGCTTGTAGGATGAACAAGTGAATCAGTTACAACACCTTTAACTACTTTGTTGTTTTTGATAGATTTAATTTCATCACCAACTTTAATTAATTCAATTGCTTTTAAAGTTCCATCAAACATTTCAACTTTATCACCTTTTGCAAAACAACCAGTACCACTATTTCCACTGCACATACTTGGATTACAATTACACAAAGGATCAGTCCAACAAGCTATGACCTGTTGTCCATATAAACTATAACCTCCATCTTGATATCCAAGACTATTTTGTGCAAAAAAGTCACAGCAACCTTGATAAGCATCAACAAAACCTCCACCATCTTGATCACATTGCTGCCAATAACCAGTACCAGGAATATCATTACCATTTTCATCTTGCAACCATTGACCTGGAGCGATACCCGTAATACCAGATATATAACAACTCATATTTCCATCTTCTAAAATATCTTCAGTATTATTTGATATTGCAATATTTCCATAAGTAGTTGTGTTTACAAAACCACCACTCATTTGGTTAATTGTAAGATCACAGTTAAGTTCCCAGAAATTATTATTATGCCAAACAACGATAGCACCATTTTGATTTAATTGTGAAGGATTATTAAGATCATAAGTAACATTATCATTATAAACAGAGAAATTATCTATAGCACAACCATAACCTGTTGGGTTATCATCACACGGTATCCATGGGTTAGTTGTGTTTGACAAAGCATCGTAAATATCTCCGTAATAACCAGCGTTATTGCTAGCCGAAGTAGCTCCTATAGGTTGATGCTCAGAATATGCTTGAACATCAGATATAGCATAATACCACAAAGGATTACCATTATATAGTTGGATTTCTACAATATCACCAGCAGAATAAGCGTTTGAATTATCATAAATAGTAGCGGCGTCTATATTACATGGTCCACTAGTATTAGGAACACAAGCCTCCCACTTGCTTTGCATGTCGCTTGGGCTATTTGATCCAGCTGCTATAGCAGAAAGAGCATAATAATAATGACCCATAAACTCAACAAGATCACCAGTGCTATAAGAAGTGTTGTTGTTATATACGGTTGCACCAGCGATATCACAAGGTCCAACCATAATAACTGGACTAGAACAATCTCTTTGACAATTGCTTAGTGAAGTATACATTCCACTACCATTTCCTGGGTCAAAACAAGTCCAAGGCGCGACAGGTGTTCCGTCTAACATTGACATACCTCCTTCACCACTACATGTCCAGCTTGGCGTAGAATCACCACTAGGATCAAAAGGAGTAATAACGATAGGCTCTTCTGACTGCCAACTAGGACAACCTTCTTCACAATCAACGATAGACGTATACGAACCGCTTCCATCAAATACCTCAACACAGTAGTTTGTTGGCATTCCATTAGAAGTATTAGGCCATCCTACTGGATATGCCGTCTCGCAGTTCCAAGTTTGTGGAACTAAACATGTTTCTTCACATAATGATAATGATGAAAACTCTCCATTAGATGGGAAAGTTGTAACCTCTTCACAGTAACTAGGAATCCAAACATTCTCTTCAATTGCAGGAACTGCTGGTACCGCTGGTGTTCCTGGTATCTCAGGCGTTCCTGGTGTATAGTCAGTACATAAACAATTAGTATATGACATATTAATATTAACTACACCTTTTTGATTTGAATTAGGATTAGCGGCGGCGTATAATTTACTTTGCATATCTGTCCAGGTATCTCCAGCGCTTATATTAGGAGCGTACTGTTGAAGTGTAGCTAGTACGTTGTTGTAAATACCAGTCGTTGCAAGCAGATTTTGTGGTCCCGGTGCAACAGGAAATACAGATGGACCGAAGATTATGCTATAAGTAGCATTTATAGTCATACCTGATCTTAATATACCACCTCCAGAACTACAAGGACATTCATTAGATGCACCTGATATAACATCTGCAACAGCTCCACCGCTTAGATCTTCTAAGCAAAAAACAGTATATTTTAAATCAACATTATATAATCCATTTGCTGCATTCGCTACAAATTCATTAAACTCATCATAACTACTAAACATCCCGCTAGAACTCGCGGTGTTTTCTATAAGAGTATGCTGATCACATGTATTGGTAGCGTAAGAATCAGGTACTGCTGGTATTGGATCTCCAGCAGGAATTTCATCAGAACCGCCAACATAAGAAGTGTTAAAATAACCAGGTATGCAATTCCAACTAGGTATTGGATCTGGACAAGGAATAGTTGTTATCGTTGGTTCTGTAGCTGGTACTGCTGGTGTTCCAGGCGTTGCTGGTATTGTAGGCGTAGCAGGTATAGCAGGAACAGCAGGTACATCAGGTGTTCCAGGATAAGGAACGCAGTGTGACATTTGACCAGATAAAGATCCAGAAATATTACCAAAAAATAGTTGATTTAACTTGCTATCAAATTGATTAATAGTATCATTAATTGTAAGACCAGCGTTTGGAAACGCTATAATAGCAGCAGCTAATAAATCATTAAAAGTTGCATATCCTGGAGAATGAGGTTGCATTCCAGGTAATGGGGGATGATCAGCACAATGCACTAAGCCATCCATGTTTATTGCAGCACTCCATCCTTTAGCTGGTGTACCAGGTATTCCAGGTGTTCCAGGCGTTCCAGGAGTTCCAGGTATTTCTGGCGTTGGTGGTGTTGCAGGAATATAATCAGTTCCAGGCGTATATCCTATACACGACACTCCACTTGCATTACCAATACCTTGGTAAGAAAACTCTCTAGGATCTATGTTTCCAGCAGTACCGTTATCTAACCATCGTGTTTTTACTCCTTTTACTTGACTGAACCACTTATCTTCTTTATCCCAAAACTCCATTACACCTAATTCTTGAGCGTTTGAAACCATTTCTCTTACATACCAACCGTCTTTAGGTACATTATCATAGTAATCAGGATTTGTTAATATATCTTGTGTTATCCTAGATTGACTACCCTCATAGTTTAATGTAGAAAAACTTTTTATAACACCTGGTAGTTGATTAAATAAAACATCTACAGAAGAATCAAACTGTGGGTTTGAAGATAATATTCTAGCGCTAGGATCAAAATAAAAATTATTTCTAATTTCATTAACATGATGCTCATACATTTTACCTTTTTTAAATGTATAATAGCTATTATTTAAACTAACACCGTTTTCTTTAATAAAAGATTTGAAACTTACCCAACCCTTAGAACTCTCGCTATAACTTAACGTTGTAGATTGTAATGTAGTTGATATATCATCTCCGTTTTCATCTTGAGTTATTATTTTTACAGGTTTAGCTTCATCAACATTAAAAGTAATGTTATATTCTTGTTTTTTATCATCAAAACTACCTAAAATCTTCATGTTTGGTGTTGTATACTTAGGTAGATTATCAGCAAACCAATCTTTCATGCCTGCATCAGATATAGGTGTTAAACCATTTTGAGACAATCTAATTACAGCACCTCTACTTGTGTCAGTAAAATAAGATCTATAAGAATCAGAAGCAAATGATTCTGGATTTTTAGATATACCATAATCCCCAGCAAAAGGTCTAGCTGTACCAAGAACTCTATTTGTAGATACTACATTAGTATTTCCATCAGCATTATATAAAGCATCTTTATCTGCTAAAATTTGTAAAACTCTATCTTCACATAAAGCCACCAAGTCACTATCTCTAACACTTAGTTTTTGTATACTACCATAACTAGGGTTAACGTCTTTAGTGATAGCTTCAGCTTGTATAAATTGATTTAAATTATTTACACCACTTGTAGAATTGTATATTCCAGACCATATAAATCCATTTTTTCTTCTATCTTCTAAATAAGGTTCTTCTAATGTTATAGAAGCTTTAGGGCCATTGTCTATAGTTACTTGATTGAAGTCGTCTCTAATTCTGTCTGATTCAACGCCATTACCAAACGAATAGCAATTAAACCAAGGTAATGTTACCATTTTATTATGTACTCCAACCTCGCCGGTTAACCAGTTACCACTCAGCTCAAACCACGCACCATTATTTAATGAATCTGTGGATATTGATCTAACATAAGCCTCTGTTGTGCTACCGTCTGCTCTCCAAAATATCAAATAAGTACCTATAGCAGGCATTGTATGGCTAGGATCACTACCTAAGATAATACCATCCACATCAGACAATTGAATATATTTATCGTAAGCAGCACTAACTCTTATATCTGTATTAGATCCGGTTGATAAACTTATAGTACCTTGATTAGCGCCTGGTGGAATAGCAGAACCCCAACATTGTACATAAGAATTTTTATTAATATCTTCATTTATCGCACCAACAAATTGTTCTATTGTATCGTTATTTAAAAGTATAGGATAAATCTGTCCAACTTCATGATATATATCTAACCCAACATCTTCTTTAGGTTCTGTTTCCCAAATAGCAGGGTTTGTACTTGAGAAAACAGCAGAACCATCAACATCTTCTACGAAAGGCTCTCTTATCTCCCAAGTTACACTTCCTGGAATAGCTGTTTGTTTTTGATTATTACCACTTCCTCCATCAAATCTTTTTAAAAGTGGTATATTCTCTTCATATTTTATTTGAGAACCGTTGTGCCAACTCCATTGTCCACCTGGTTGATCATAACCAGTATACATTCCATCTGGTCTAATCCCAGGAGCTGGAGAGTTTTGATCGTAAGTAGTACCTGTTATAGGATGTGCCGTAAGCGCATCACCTTTATAATCCAAATGTGCAGGTAAATTAGGATCGTTTGTTGGTAAATAATAGTGTGGACCTACTGAACCAACTGGATCTCCAGCGATAGCACCGGTGTCTGGATCATCAAACGCAACCTCTGCTTTAAATACAAATCTTCTTCTTTTGTTTTGTCTTTCATTCCAATCGTAAATCCCCATTGGCCATCGATGGTGTTGAGATGTACCAGGATTTGACGCAACAGAAGCTGCTGATGCGCCAGAAGTACCGTGATCCACTAGACTTACTATTCCCTCGTTAACAAGAGTTGCAGCGCCTAAACCACCGGGAAACCATAATAATTCTTCTGCTGCTGTTTCTGCTGCACAAGCAGCTCCAGCAATAGTCCAACCACAATCACAAGGACCATCAGAAAAAGGCCAAGCCGCTTGTTCCGTGTGATCATTTATACCTCTACTTACAAAATCTGGTTTACAATTCCAATCAGTATAATGCGTGTCACAACCAGTGTATGCGCGTACTCTTCTTTTGTGATGACAACTTAATAAATAATCAGAGAAAACAGCATAATTAAAAAGAAAAACTCCTTGTTGCCCATCAAAATCACCAGCTGCAGATGTTTCTAATGACCATTGATCTTGATTATAACTAATATTAGGACCACTGTTTGCTGGTAAGCTATAATTTTCAACAGTTCTATATAAAACTTTTCCAGGGTCTTCTTTCCATCTCCAAAGTGTACCTGGAGTTGTTAATTGTTCAATAAAAACAATATCAAGTTCATGCTCGGTTTCAGTAAATGCATGACTAGTAAGACCATTACCAAGATTATTATTATTATTGCTTGATAAAGAATATTCTTTCCAACTTCCCTCCCGCTTGCTACCTATACCAGAATATGATATATTTATAATACTAGCCTCTCTATCTATACCAACAGGTCTAGCAACTCTTCCACCACTGTCTTTAGATACTCCACCAATAAGAGATTCATTCCAATCAGTATCATTTGGTGCTTTCATATCAGGACAATTTAAATAATTTAATCCTGTGTTTCCATAGGCGTTTAATCCCATAGCGTTTACTATTCCTTTTTCTGGTTGACCACCCCACCCTCCTAAAGCGCGATCATTTAAATCGATATCAACTACTAACTCGAATGCATCCCAAAAATCAAAAGTAATAGAACTCCACCAACTACCCGGTTCTCCTGGATCCCAATAAAATCCTGAATATTTATTTTTACCAAAACTACCTTTAAAAGGTCTAAATCCTTCG
>TARA_R100001594_G_scaffold42369_1_pt1 | contig 16738 bp, 23 predicted proteins | sample TARA_R100001594 | Tara Oceans TARA_R100001594 (sample SAMEA2622752) | marine metagenome | biome: marine biome (ENVO:00000447); feature: marine epipelagic mixed layer (ENVO:xxxxxxxxx); material: "saline water (ENVO:00002010), including plankton (ENVO:xxxxxxxx)" | depth 150 m | reverse complement strand
CCGCGCCCGCCTACGCGCCCACACACGCGCACCTACGCGCTCGCACGCGGGCACACGCGCCTACATGCACGCGCCTACGCGCAAGAGGTCGGCTCATAGTTGGCTGTACAAAACCAGACCCCTCGCGCATATACACACGCGCATTTGAGCAATAAAAGCCGTAGGCTTTATTGCGAAAGACAGGGTACGGATTACCCCTGAACGAAGTGAAGGGGATAATCCTTAGACCCTGTCCTTCACCCCAAAGGCCAAGACGGCCAAAAAAAATTGGAGCTGACCCATGACCCAACCATCACTGTTCGATATGATTTCCGCTGACATAAAACAAGTCAAGACAAAGGAAAAGAAAAGCAAGAAGCCCTCTGCTCCCAGAGGAAAGGTCAAAGACTACACCAAGCCACCGATGGTGGCTAGTCCAAAGAAGAAGAAGGTTGATGTGTATCAACTCTTAACTGACAATGTCTTAGCTGCTTTTGAAGCAGCAAAGAAAGGAGGAAAATGGAAACGACCTTGGGATGCTGCTGCTGGCAGTCCAGAAAATGCAATAACAAAGAAGGCTTATCGCGGAGTTAATGTCTTGATACTTTGGATGGCCGCTCAGTCTCAAGGTTACCTTGAGAATAGCTGGTTGACTTTCAAACAAGCAAAGAAAGCGAAGCTGAGTATTAAGAAAGGAGAGAAGTCTACCCTTATCTATTGGCATCAGCCAAGAGAAGTGAAGGATGAGAACGGTGATGTCATAGATACTTACCCGGTGTTCAGGTACTACCGAGTGTACAATACTTCTCAGCTTACCGAAGAAAGTCGCAAGACTCTTGGTGTAACCAAGAAGAAAGCACCGACTAAAAAGCAAGTTACAAAGCAGTATACTGCTGCTTTCAGTAGACTGAATGATGCCCTCTCCTCCTTCGGAGTTGGTCGAGAGATTGGCTCCCCTTGTTACATCCCTTCTAGGGATGTAATCAAGATGCCAGAAGTTGAGAAGTTTCACAGCCCTGAAGAGTACGTTAGTACTCTGGCTCACGAGACAGTTCATTCTACTGGTCATGAAAGCCGATTGAATCGTGACCTTACAGGTCACTTTGGAAAACCAACCTATGCTTTTGAGGAGTTAGTTGCGGAGATAGGAAGTGCCTTCCTATGTTGTCAGTTAGGAATCAGTCAGCCTGCCCTCATGAAAAATCATGGTCAGTATATCAATAGCTGGATGAGACTAATGAAGAAAGAAAAGAAGGCCTTCACTAATGCTGCTAGACTAGCAACCAAGGCAGTAGACTTGGTGCTAAGTCAAGCAGAAGAAGCACCAGCTCCTTCCCCTAAGAAGGGGAAGAAGTCAAGTAAAGCAGCTTCATCTCAGTCAGCAAGTGCCTAGTCCCTTTCGGTTCCCCCCTTACGGGGGGAGCCTATCCTTTGGAGGGACTTTGGAAGTATTCTTAGAGTTATTTATTCTTGCATCGGCAGCACTTATTTTATTATCATTCATGGACCACTAGGGGTGGATCGGGGAGGCTGGCAGGGCGTAGTGGGTGCGCCCTGTCAGCCATATCCAAACAGGGAGATTAACTAATGCCCTATGTTACTTGGAATAACTATGCCAAGGCTTGGTATATCACCGACCATCGCCATGAATTTCTGGCCCTTGCTTGTAGCAAGTATGAAGTATTCGAGTGGCTCACTGAACACAGTGCTACCACCATCGATATTAACTGGGTTAACTCAGAGGACCATCAACCTTACTGGGTTGAGGAGTGCGCTGATGCTAAATAATTTCTATATAAAGAGTGATTACAGCAGTGGTATCATCGTTTCTACCGGCCTTTCCGCTGACATAAAGTACTCCGGCGTTAGCTGTTTTATCAGTGGTGTCCACCACATAGGGAGAGGGTGGGTCAGAAACAGCATGCCAAGGACAAGCAGTTTGGGCGCTTGCGTAGGCCAAATAACTAGCATCTGTGCTTCCTGTCTTTTCACTTACTGCTATGCTGATAGATGATCCAGACCCTGCTGTTATTCTTGCAGCAGCAGCTACAATACGACCGCACTCGGGTACAGTCACGGCTACATTCCCGGTATAACTTGTGTCGATGTCGGTAATGGTGACGCTTTTCTTAATGATGTTAGCCATTCGGATTCCCCCTTTGACCCTCTAACATAACAATAAAATAATAACAATAAGAAGTCCTCCCTGTACCCCTTGAACGAAGTGAAAGGGGATACAGTGAGGGACTTCCAACCAACCCTTTCGACCCAGTCCAAACCACACAAACCTCGGAGATAACAATGAGTAGATTCCAAGTACTAAGTAAAGAGGCCAGCGAAAAGCTAGTTGCTGAGCAGGTTGCCAAAGGCAGACTTAACTTTAGTATCGGCAACTCGAAGCTAAAGAAAACATCAAAGAGAATCAAGGCTATCCTTGAGGGCAAGGGAGACTTAAATGGTTTCGTACCAAGAGGCTACCGAGTGGTGTCCTTCAATACCCCAGCCGGTGGGTATAAGTATAAAGGAGTGGAGTATCTTACCTGTCCCTTTGCTGGTCGCTGCTTACCTATCTGCTATGCTAGGTCTGGTCCTTACCGATGGGACTCTGCAAAGATTCCCCGTATAGCAAACCATCAGATACTAATGAACGTAGAAAGGCATGGTAGAAAGCAAGACAGATGGACATTTAACAGTATCAGTGAAGGTCTTGAGGCAGTGGTTAGCTTACTGCTAGACTCGATAGATAACTTACCTAAGAGTGTTGGTGTCATAAGGATACATGATAGTGGAGACTTCTTCTCTTACTGGTACATGCAGGCATGGTTTATGGTAGCAGCAGCACGGCCTGACATTCTCTTTTATGCCTATACTAAGAGCATCAATCTCCTGAAGGTAGCAAGGAAAAATCTATCGCAGCCTGAAAACCTACGAATAACCCAGTCTTTCGGCGGTAAGCAGGACCACTTGATAGACCCTGACTTACCTCATTCCCTTATCTTTACTGGTCATGGTGCCACCAAAGATGAGCAGGAAGCCAATGCTCATAAACAAAGAATAGCACTAGGTTATCCCGATGGGAACGATGAGATAGAAGGTGACCTACTCGCTATCAGCGGAGCGCCTAGGATAGGCTTGGTCTATCACGGCACCGCAAAATTAACTGACGCTCAAGTCAATGCCTTTCAACCACAACCTTCAACCTAGGAGAAAATAATGCTACAATCTCTTAAATCCTTCCTTACTATATGGGAAGCAATCATCTTTTGTGATGCCTACCCAACAAAGGCTTTGTTTATACAAAAAGAACTGGATGGTCGATACCATGTCTATGATGGAGGGGAATGATGATAGATGTAGGAGATATATGTATCTACTGTGACCAGTCTACCAGCCTTGGCTCTGGTCTATTCGTTGACCGTATCCCTGCCGATGATGGAGAAAGGGAGGGGTGGATGTGTGCAGAGTGCCAGTTTCCAGAGGTCTGCTTTTCCTGTGAAGAAGAGAAGCCAATGGAAGGGGAGATGCTTTGCAAGTCTTGTCATCATGGAGGTGAAGAAGAGAGGCCACTAAGTAATACAGAAGAGAACAGGTTGAGATTAGCCAAAGCAGTTTGGGAAACCTTAACGCTCGATGACTTATTCGAGCAGTTTATATATCAACAATGTAAGCGGTATGAGGAAATCGACGGTGTCTTTGAGGAAGATGCTGAGCTTATGGACCTTGAGGATGGAGGTGAAGAATGAGTAGTTACTGTGTCTTGCGTTGGCTCATGGGTGACGCCTTCACCCCTGAGTTTATTAGTTACGGTCCCTTCGATTCCCTAGAAGCGACCATTGATTTTACCCAGAACTCTGGTCTAAGCCGAGAGGCTTACATCAAAATTGTACCACTACATAGCCCCGACGAAGTCGGAAAGGAGAGAACTAATGAAACTAAGAATGTCTGAAGTACACAAGACAGTACTGAAGGAGATAGCTGAGACTGGCCCCGTCTCTCATAGCCGGTGGGTCAAGGCTTCTAGGGCAGGAGGCGACCCTAACCCTAGGGCGTTCCTCTACTTAGCCGAGAAGAGGCTAATAAGGGCCATAGATGTAGAGACTTGGCCTAGTATCAGACAGAGTCAGGCTGAGGGCAGGGCGAGGCCGATAGTTGTCAACACAATTACGACTTACCAGATTACCGAGAAGGGTAAACAAGTACTAAAAAATATATGAGGTATCCCCAGAAATACACCCTGAACGTAGTGAAGGGTGTATTTCATGGGAGATACACTCAGCGAGCAGCAACCGAGAGGAGGTCAGAGATGAGCGGGGCACAAAGAAAAGCAGATGAACTCATGGAGCAACCAGTAAAGGAGGTCTGCGCGAGAGGCGAGTGTGACTATAAAGAAATTGACCGCAGGGAAATGAACTGTGGGATGCTAACAACTGAGGTTCACATGAGATGTATCAAGTGTGGCCGTGACTGCTATGCGATGGGATGGTGAAGAATGAAAACAATGAATCTGAAAACAGCAGAGATAGAAGGGGTGACCGTTCAGTTGAGGAGCTGGGACTACGACATGGAACCAGAGATAGAGGAGACTATACGCGGTGACTTTTATGTAGACAACTGCGGAGATGGGCGCGGCGATTACTTAGATATAGCTGGGGACCATGAGCTTAGACTAGAATGGTACGGAGAAGAGAACGAGATACCACCTGACTTTATCTACAAGCTAGAGCTGGCGATCCCTTTCCGAGGAGGAGAGGACGTCTTCGAGTTTACTATTAAAATTGAACGGCTCCTTGTTGAGCTGGCATGGACGCCTGTCATCGGACAGAACATCTTCAAGTACATCGCCGATGTAACTTGGGAATAACAGTTAATTTAACACGCAACCCTGAGGAGGGAACACAATGACAAAGAACGATAAACCAAAAAAGTACGATGAGCTTTACATAAAGTTCAGGCAGGACATGGGGGAGGAAGGAAACTTACGGCTCCTCAAAGAGAGGCTAGAGGTAGAGGGCGAGGAGATAGTATATGGCGACCGCTTTGACTGTGCCGTCATTGATGGAGCCATCGACATTGATTTCGAGGGGAGCGTTAACATCAACGGTACGGAGTGTGAGTTTAACGACTCGGCTTCACTGGATGCGGCAGACTATGACCTACATGTAAACACTGTCGAGCTGTCCACGCACTACGAAGATGTAGTTAGTTGGTTCAAGCAAGGGCTCGAAGCCATAGCAAACGCCCAAGAGTATTCTACTGCGGGGCTCCCCCCAAAGGAACTATCTAGTGGGAGTATCCTCTATGCTATCTGCCGACAGATGGCAGAGGACCTAGCCATAGAAGACTCCTTCCTTTGGGCAGGTGCGTGTGAGGCTGTCTATCATGGCTCCTCTTTCTTGGCTCCCACCGAAGAGGGGGGTGAGGAATGAAGAAATATAGATTTGTTGGTAACGAATTTATCAACGTACAAAGGATGTACCGCTGGGCTATGAACTGCGACAGCGAGACATTCGAGGTCAGTGCCAAGGATGAGGCCGCAAAGCTCTGGATTTTAGCAGACCTCTTACCCAGTGTCCCAGCGTCAACGCTTCTCCGAATCATACAGGCTCCGAAAGAGAGTGTACGGGAGGAGGAGGACGACACTGGCGCTGCCTTAGTGTTCGATACACGCTCGGAGAAGATTAAGGTACACTTCGCTGATGAGGACCGCATTACTATCACCGTTGAGGATTTGGGAGGTGAGGAATGAGTATCCTTACAGGAAAGAAAGACTCCGGTCCCCATAACTTAATCTTAATGTTTGATTCTATCATCGACCTCGTGGAGTTCGTAGACAGAGTGCAGAGCCTAGAGCTAGGGCTTATTGATAAGACCAAAGCAGTGAGGGACTTTGACCCTAAACAAGAAGAGGTGGGCGGGAAATACTGCCTACTAGACTCCGTCGAACGGGGCGGTGCTTTCTATCGACTCATCGCAACACGGATACGTCGAGTGTTTAGAGAAGAAATAGACCCCGTCTCTGTACAAACTGCTGCTGAGGCTTGACCCTAAACTTGGATATAGTTACATACTACATGTCCGTTAACTCGGATATGTGACAATATCTCCTACCAATCGGGGGCGGTGGCAATGGTGCCACCGTCCTTTCACCGGAGGCCCCATGTCACGATTGAAATACTCCCCTTCTGATAGGGAAGTGTACACACAGCCTATCGTTATCGGAAGACACACAGGAGATAACTTGGCAGAACTACCCGGAGTAAAAGCCTACGGAAGAGGCGAAGGTATCCCTATGAATTGCTTCCCCCTGATAGGAGACGATACCTATGAAGACGACAGGGGAGTGCGGCCCCTTATCTTGTCAGACAAACTGAAGCCTTGGGTAAAGGACTGGCTAACAGAGTACCAGAGAGAAGGGCTCCGAAGAGTCCAGCATCATACAGGTGCGCTCTTTTACTGGGCTTGCGGAGCAGGTAAGACCGCCGCAGCAGTGGCATGGGCAACAATGGGACCCACTCGTTCCCGTACCGTTGTTGTAACAAGAGCAGGAACGAAGCAGCAATGGAAGAGAGAAGTAGAGAAGCTCACTAATAATTGCCACCCTACTATACTTTATGGGCAGACAGGAACACCTATACCAAGAGAGACTGAATGGGTCATCCTATCATGGGAGATACTCCCCCACTGGAAAGACCAGCTCGTTTATTGGATGGGGGGAGGCCCGAGTAATTTGATCTTTGACGAACTCCATAGAGGCAAGAGCTGGATTCGCCGGGAGAAGTACGTCAGGCAGGATGGCTCAGTCGGGTATAGAAACAAGAAGAATGTAAGCTCTTCTGCTGCTGGCCTATCGAGAGCTGCCAGTAGGAGGCTCGGGCTAACAGCAACCCCTGTGAGAGACAGGCTCTCAGACCTGTGGGCGCAGCTAGATTTACTTGAGCCAGATTGTTGGGGTTCTAACTGGGATTTCGTACACCGATACTGTGATGCAGTCCCCGGTAAATTCGGAGGGCTCAACGCTGACGGTAAGAGCAACGTGAAAGAACTTAACCTCCGCATGAAAACAATGACCCATGTGGTAAAGAGAGCAGAGATGACTAAGCACCTACCCCCTATGAGAAGACAGTTAGCCTACCTTTCTAAGGGTGAACAGAGCAAGCCTTCTGCTTTTTCCAAGGACCTAAAGGCCGCAGCAAAGAGAGGCAAGCAAGCCCTCTTTGAAATGAAGCTGCTGGAGGCCGCCAGTCGTAAGAGGAAATGGATAACCGACCTTGCAAAGGATAGCGTTGAGGCGGGACAAAAGGTAACCATCTTCACGGGTAGACGTAAGGACTGTGAACGACTGGCAGAGTCTATCCAAAAAGCTCTGCCTAACAAGCCCGTATGGTGCGGCCATGGCGGACACCCTACCGCTGACAGAGATATGTTACTGAGGAGTTACATCAAAAATGAAACAGGTTGCGTTCTCGTAGCCACAACCGATGCGTTTGGTGAGGCAGTGGACGGCTTGCAACATACAGATTTATGCTGTTTCGCACTGCTCCCATGGACACCCGGTTCCGTTACTCAGGCCGAGGGACGGTTTATCAGGCAGGGGCAGAGCCGCCCCTGTCTGATAATGTATACAGTAGCCGAGGGGACAGTCGATGAGCATGTAGCCGATGTCCTCTTAAACAAGTTAGAAACCGTAGGTGAAGCCCTAGAGGACGAACAAGCCCAAGGGATTGCCGACACACTAGCTGGGTCCGATGACGAGGACGCAGTAATACAATCAATCTTAGAACTATTCGAGGAGTAAGTATGTCACATTTTGATGATAACTTTGGGGAGTGGGAAGGGATGAGCCCGAGCCACCCTGACTTTGAAGACAACCTGCGCTTCTATAAACAAGTACAGGCAAGGTCTGTAGTTAAGACATGTCGAGGCTGTGACCGCAAGGTTCGTATTCTACCCGACTATGCCTACTGCGATGGCTGCGCCACCAAGATTGAACAAGGATGGGATTTGTAAATGCCAAAGAACAAACTAAGTACCAGATCCAGTGAGGAGTAACAGTGGCTGAACTAATAAAGCAGAACCGGCTAAACACAGGACCCAGTCAAGCAGGGTGGCATAGGATAGAGTCTGTCCTTAGATGCCCCCGGCTTTACGCACTAACCCACATTGCTGACGCAAAGCCGAGAGTAATTAGTGGTCCTCTGGTTAGGGGGAGCCTCGTTCACGAGGGCCTAGCTTACCACTACTTGAGGCAAAAGTGTGTACAGCAGGATGACAATGAGAACCTATGGTTGGACCCGCTGTCCTCTATACAATGCAAAGCCGAAGAACAACCCGAGGGGGAAAGGGATGTTTGGATGGGGGAAGTGAAACGAATACAAAAATTAGTGGCTGCCTATATTACTCACTGGGGGAACGACTCGGATTGGAAAGTCCTTGATGTCGAACGTGAGCTAAAGGCAAAGCTGCTGGACCCAGACACTGGTGAAAAACATTTGTATACGCAGCGGGCCGACCTCATTGTTGAATGGGAGAACAAGGTATGGATTGTTGACCACAAGACGACCTATGCAATCATCCCTAAGACAATGCGGAGGTACACTCTGTCTGGTCAGATGCTGGGGTACGCAGCCTTTGGGCGTGCGCTTTACAAGGATAAGTTTGGCGGGGTTCTACTGAACATGATACGAGTTCCAGCAAAGGAAACCGATAAGAACTACGACTTCAAACGAGTACCAGTGGAGCCTGCCCCGGCAGCTCACAAATCATTTAAAACTACAATACTAGAAGGTGAACGGAGAATCAAACATTATAAAGAGAGATACGCGATGCCCGACGACTGGCCCGGTGTCTACTCTGAACAAACTTGCTGGACCGCTTATGGTCCATGTCCTATGCAAGACATTTGTCGCTGGGGCTTTTGACAGCTTACAATCAATTAGTTAAACAATATCAAAGGAGTAACTATGGCATCATCAAATTGGTTTACTATTCTCTACGGTCCATCCGGCGCAGGCAAGAGTACTGTCGCAGGGAAGGCAGCACCTATGGGGTTATTCTATTCACCCAAAGGAGGGATGTCTTCGGCTTCCTCTTACTTAGGGATAGACCTGAAGGTAGTACCCGCAACAGGAGTAGCTGAGGCTACGGAGTTAATAAGAAAGAACCATAAGAAGTACCCGGCTATAACCATAGACGACCTCAGTCTAATCATTGACCAAGAACTAGCTAGGCTCCGAAAGAGTTACTCTGGCTGGACGGTCTTTGATAAGTTGAATGAACGTGTTTACGACCTAAGAGACGCTGCGAGAGAGGCCTCTTGCCACATCCTTTTAACGATGCATGAGCAACCCCCAAGAGAAATAAAGAAACATGACTCTACTCGATATATAAAAGGCGGACCCCTATGTCCGGGCTACCAGCTCCCTGAGAAGTTACCTGCAATGGCAGACTTTGTAGCGAGAATTGTGTACGACCCATCAGCTCTTGGTTGGCCTTATGTATTTCAGGTAGGACCTGACGCTGAGTATGTAACTAAGGACCGCTATTCCATAGCGCCACCCCGGTTCCCTTTGAATATAGGGGAGCTGCAAAGAGAAGCAGGGTATGAGATTGCTCTGCCTAAAGGCATGGAGTGGATGGAGAAAGGGGTCGAGGCCTTAGCCCAGAAACTACTACCCGAACTTGGAAAAGAGGAACCTGATATCAAGAAGATACTCGTTCCCTTTGCCTCAAAACTGGGTAACAAAATTTCTGACCAGCGCCACATTCGGTGGTGTCTGTCAGACGCACTAGACCGTGCCGTCCTTCGGTTGTCGAGGGAAGGGCTGGTCACTAACTTCATCATAAACCTAACAGAAAAAGAGGAGGACATGTTAAATGTCTGATAACTGGAACTTTGAAATAGACTTTAGTGGGGTCAGTCCCGCTGGAGTATCCGTAGCACCAACCAAGGAGGGCCCCTATAAGGTAAAGATTATCGGGACCGACACACGTCAGACCGCTTCTGGCCGCAACCGCGCACTGTTTAGATGCTCAGTAGTGGGCCCTACCGCCGAAGGCTCAGTGATTCTTGAGGGATTAAACTTCCCAGAAGGACCTGATGACTTTGTCCGTAGGTACTGGATGGCTTTCCTAATGTCTCTTGGGTACACCGAGAAGCAGCTTACAGGCAAGTCAATCAAGTTTGGCAAACTAAAAGAAGGACTCATAGGTAAGACGGCTTACGCCTTCTATACCCCAGCCGTGGGTGACGCCTATGCTAAGTGCAAGTGGCTGACTGAGGCGCAGTACAAAGTAATGCTGCCAGAAAAGACTGCCGACCCTGTAGTAACAGATGACTCTGAACCTGAGATTGGTAACACTGCCTCAAGCGACGACGAAGCTGATGTCCTCGACTTCTTGGGATAAAGCGAACTGTGATGCGTGCCCACTCGGAATGATGCTTCGGCGTCAGGACGAGTGGGTGCGAATCCCCCCTCGTCTAGCTAAGAATCCGAAAGCACCCACTGTAGTCCTTGATATGCCGGGGGCGCAGGAGGAGAAGCTTGAGCGTTCTTTTGTGGGCCCCGCAGCGGTGGAGCTTGCGGAGACACTGAAGTTAGCAGGGAAAACATTTGACTCAGTGAATCTAACTTATGCGTTGTCGTGTAGGATACCTAACGATGACATCAAAGTATTTAACGCTCGGCTAAGAAAGGATAACCGCCGAAGGATTAAGAATGGCGAGCCCCCGTTACCTAGCCCTATTGAATGTTGTAAGCCCCGGCTCCTAGCTGAGATAGAAGAAAGCTCTGGAGTTATTACGGCAGGGCCGATGGCCACCAAGGCAGTACTCGGAGGAAACACTTCGCTTATGTCCATTCGAGGCGGACCAACAATTAGCAAAGGCAAGAAGGTCATGCCGACCCTGTGCCTTAATCATGTGAGAATAAATCCTATGTGGAGGCCTGTCCTTAGGGCAGACATAGCTAAAGCCTTCCGTCATTTTAAAGAAGCCCTTAACTGGGAAGACCCTCGTGTTGTGTACAACCCCTCGGCAGAGTGGCTCTCTAAGTTCTTTGCGAAAGTTAAAGAAGAGAAAACCCCTGTTGCCTACGACGTAGAGACAGATGGTATCCAGTCACTTACCACTGGTCTTAGATGTATCGGCTTCGCCACTACGGAGGACGCCGTAGTCGTAGGTCTTAGGAGCATCGACGGGCAGTCCACGTTTTATGAGCCCCACCTCGAAAAAGAAATCAGAGCCATCCTCCGGGAGTTCTTCCTTGATAAGAGCATTGTCAAGGTCGCGCACAATGGAGGGTACTTTGATAGAATAATCGTCGAACAGCATCTTGGTATTACCCCCGCACCCTTAGTTGATACAATACTGTTGCACCGTTTAGCCGAACCGGAGTACCCGCACAACCTAGGTTTCATCGGGTCTATGCTCACAGACGTTCCCTCTTGGAAGGCTGACCACACTGCAACTACGGCACAGACTGACGCTGACTTGCATAAGTACTGCGCTGTTGATTGTGTGGTAACCGCACGAATCCTTCCCCCATTGGCTGACGCTGTTAAGGCCTTAGATAAACAACAGCTATATGGCCTCGACAGGCAGTCCCAAAAACTATGCGTAGGCATGCACAGGCTAGGACTAACAGTCGATGAGAAACGTAGAGCCGAACATGAGAAGGCCGCTACCATTGAAGCAGCTAAGTGGCTCAATGTTATCCATAGCTGCACGGGAATGGAGACGCTTAACCCTAACTCCCATGACCAAGTACGCTCCCTCCTCTATGGTAAGTGGCAGCTACCCCCGAGTGAATACACCTCAGCAGGGGAACCTAGTACCGATGACGCTAGTCTTCGTAGTTTACTAGCTAACCCTCTTTTGTCTGATGACGAGAGGCGGGCTGTGTTTGCACTTCGCCGGTATCGCAAAGCAAACAAGCTGCTCACTACCTACCTTAGGAAGCTCGCCCCCAACGCAGGGGTTCTGCTCGACGGAAGAGTCCATGCTGACTTCAACGCACATGGAACAGTAACCGGCAGATATAGCAGTTCAAACCCTAACTTTCAGAATATACCTTACTCTCTCAGAGATATCTTCGTCGCCCCAAAAGGCTATGTCTTTGTGGGAGCTGACTTCGACCAGCTTGAGTTGCGCCTAGCTGCCGCGCTAGCCGGGGCCCAGCATTACTTAGATGCCTTTGAGAAAGGACACATCGATCCACATAACTTAACGGGGGAGCTGATGTTTGGGGAGGATGTCTACTGGAACACGGAGGGTGCGCCTAAGAACAAGGCCCTCAAAGGAAGCGGTCGCTTTAAGAAACTCAGAGACCTGTCCAAGACTATCTGTTATGCCTCCCTCTACGGAGCGAGTACTCCTACAGTTTTCGAGGCGCTAACTAAGGCCGAAGATGATAACGGGAATCTCATCTATGCTAACACTAACTTGAGGCAGGTACGGACCCTGCACAAGAGATGGAAGAAGAAGGCCCCTGAGTTTGCTATCTGGTGGGACGAGTCCCTCGCTACCTTCCGTCACCAAGGCTACATCGAAGACCCAGTCTTGGGTAGGCGGAAAGACTTCATTAACGGGGAGAAGTTTAACGAGATAGTGAACTTCCCTGTTCAGGCAGGTGGGTTCGGCGTAGTCCTTCAAGGGATGCTGGACCTAGTGGAGAACTACCTGCCGTTTAATTTCAAGGAAGGGACAGGCATGGTTAACCAATGCCATGACTCCGTATTGTTCCTAGTTAAAGAGAACGATGCTGAGTATGCCCAAGAGGCAGTGCAGAAGTGCTTCACTCGGAAGGTGCCTAATATTCCTGTACTATTCACAGCCGAAGCCCATGTGGGGCAGAGGTGGTCTGAAGTCTAACAAGGAGAAAGAAATGTCAGAAGAAGAGAAACCGGTAAACAAAGTATACGAGCGTCCCGAACTCTTGCCCTTATGGGAAGTAAGCGGGGACAGGATTAAAGGGCTGCCTGATGATGCTGTGCTAACTTACCCGACTATGGGGGAGTACCTGCTCGGAGTCATCGAAAATTATAGGAAGGAAGATCCAGACGCAACCATTGAGTCGGTGTTTAATCGTATCTGTTTTTCTATGGCAGCGTCACTCAACCTACTCGGCCCCGTCCATTACGTTTCACAATCTGAGCAATCTACGGAGGAGTAGTCATGCGGCACATAAAATCAATTAGCACAAACATAAAGACGCCCGGAGGTTTAGAGGTCACCGGCCTTGGGCCCAATGTATTCATCAGCGGAGACAACGGTAGCGGTAAGACAGCACTCGTGAACGCTGTACAACTAGCACTGACCGGCAAGGCGTCAGACCTCAGTGGTAACCGCAAGGGGAAATCAGCCTCGCTTCTCGAAGGCCTCAGGCCAGAAGGAGAAGAGATGTTGTACGCTAGGCTTGAGTTGTCTGATGATAGTGTAGCTCACTGGGAGATGACGCCTGACGGTAAGGTGAACCATGCGAGAAGTCCCGGTCTTAAGGAGGAGCTATGCTTTCCCATAGACGAAGCGATAGATGCGCTTAAGGGCTCGAAAGAAACTACTCTTAAGTTCTTCTGCAAGTACTTCCTTATGCCCGATGACTTCACTGCTATAGAAGCTAAGTTCAGTGAAGATGAGTTAGCTATCCACGAGAGCCTGCTCACACAACACACACCACAGAAGGGCTCCTGTCTCCCTCTGCTAGATGCTTACGAGGAGGTGTCTTCGTTTAAAAGAAAGCACTCCGGTAATGTGACCGCGCTAGAGAAGGTGGCAGAGATGTTTAGTATCGACACAGAATATGTACCTACCCCCCAAGAAGAGGTGGCTTTTTCTCTGAGAGCTGCCTGTCAGTGGGGAGTGAGCAGTGGCTTGTCTAAGCACTGCTTACTATGTGAGCAGCCAGCAGAGGGTGTGGGCTGGTTCGAGAGACTGAACGACTTAAGTAAGTTTAATCCACAACCCCCTTTTAGTGGACTGTTAGTTGCTCGCCTTAAGGGGCACAAGAAGCACAAAGCAGCGTGCGCCAAAGTGGCGAGCGTCTACATGGACCGGATAGAGAAAGCATTTATGTCTGCTCGGGTACGTCTTGAGAACATTATAAGTGAGCAGCTAGGCAAGAGATTCTCTATGAGAATCGAAGGCAACAGAATTTCAATGGGCTACGCCAGTAAAACTGGACCGATGCCCCACTTATCTGGAGCAGAGTGGGTCGAGTTAGCCTGTGCTTTATCGGCTGCTGCCGCAATTAGAAGTACAGGGAAGTACAGTGTGATAATTGCCCCCGATAGAGCCTTAGATAGAAAGACACTTAGGGCACTAATGTCCGGGCTAAAAGGTGTGCCAGCGAATATATTCGTGCAGTCCCCACTTCAACCTTGGGGGCGACCCCTTGCGGGCTGGACTAAAATTGAATTGACTGAGGAGTCTTCGTGATAGAGATAATAATGATGTGTTCTATGGCATTTCTTATAATCTGGCTTGGGAGGAATGACGGCAGATGAAAGTTGTATGGCGTCCGAAAGTAAGAGCATGTCTCATGTGTGGAGAGGACCGAGAGGCGAGAGTCCTGTTCCGCCTTAGCCAAGGAGTCCCTGAGTGGGAACAGGTTGTGCAGGGTGCGTGGGTATGCCCGAGCGGACATACAGGGTTAGTTTATTCTGACGAGTGTCTAACTACTGGTCATGTAGCTGACCTAGTGGAAGCTGAGCGATGGACAGTAGACGACTTGATAAGAGAGAGGAACAACTAAATGGGTTGGTTAGATGGACTCATACTAGCAGATGGGTTTGAGGAAGCCTTCATTGGTGTATCTCACCGATACGGATTCGACGAGCCAGTGGCTGCCTACGACAGAGACAAATGCATCGACATCCTGATGAAAGAAGGAATGGATAGAGAGGTAGCAGAGGAGCATTTCGCGTTCAATGTACTAGGTGCGTGGGTAGGAGAAGCGACTCCCGTGTTCGTAGAAGTTACTTCTTTGGAGCAACTGGAGCTATCTCTGTCGCTATGACTCCGTGTTTCTTGCTGATGATATAGGCCACCAACGCCTTCCTAGATTTGTATCCATGCCGATGGTGCCACCCATCTGTGCCAGCTAGTGAGGGCATCCGGTATACTGTGACATCTCCAAAGGTGGGGAGTTCTCTCTCGGTATGTAGGTGGCCTGTGAATATGAATCGATTCGATGACTTGCCCCACTGCTCAGGTACTTCTCCTGCTATAATAGCGGGCCAGTCCTTGACCTTGCCTACGTCGCCGTGTAGGAACGTGATGAGGTTGTCTCCGTAACTAGAGTACTGGCGACTGCTCATAGCTTCTATTACTTCGACATCCTCTGCCGTATGGAACCATCCTGCTAGAGCGGCTCTCAGTAGCGTTGCCGTGTAGTAGTCATGGTTGCCAGGGACAACGAAGAGCTTGATGGGGGCCACCTGTCTCAGTAGTTCTACATAGTCCTTGCATACCATTACCCATGTCCATGCTAGTTCCTCTGGTGTGCCATCACAATCCTGTAGTGTGCCCCGTGTTGTGGTCCGCCCTTGGTTATCTATGTGCAGGCCGTCCCCACCAAGAGCCAAGTGAATACTTTCGGGTCTACCCCTGGCCGCCATTCTTTGGATTAGTTCTTGAGTTGTGGCCCACAGTCTCTCCTTGGCAATGTCTCTGTTGAAAGGGTCGCCTGAATACGCTGGGGCATACTTCCCCCAGTGGAAATCGGTTGGACTAATAACAGCCGTGTAGGGGTCCTCTGAGGGCTCCAAGGGCATCAGGGTAGGTGCAGGTGCCTGAGGTGTCTGTTCAAACCTCTGCGCTAGTCTAGAGGCCAGCAAATCAAGGCGTCTGAAACTATCAGCGTCTTTCTTCACACGCCGCCACTCTATTCGCTCAGCCCTAACAAGCACCCGCTCTTCTTTCCTTCGGAGTAGGTCCTCGATGAGGGTGTCCTCATCAGCGTCTAGAACATATTCATCTGACCATGGGGCGGAGTCATGTGTTGTCCCCATGACCCGCATGAGTTCTACCACAGTCTGTCTTGCTAGTCCGAACTTGCGGCAGATAATATTGATACTCGCAGGCACCCCATCCCAGTTACTGTAGGCTTCTCTCAGCGCACGCCACGTTTCCCCTGGCATTGCTAGAGGTCTTTTCCTGGAGGCGAGGTGGATAACGTAAGTGTCCCTCGATTCATCAAACCAGTAAGGCCGGTCATGTAGCCAGTCACTGGAAGCGTCAGACGCAGGCTGCTCAGGCTGTTCAGGAGCTTCCTCGCTATGTTGACGGTCACGCATCCATTTAAGGAAGCTAGTAAAAGTTTCCTTATCTAAGTCGAATTTACTTCCATGTATCCGGTATGCCTTAGAGAACTCCCTTCTCTTTGCGTATCCGAGTAACATGGTCCCAAATTCTTCTGCCAAGATGTCCCAGGGGGTGTCGGACATGAGTCAGTTCCAGAGTACTTTTGTTCCTACAATTACGGGTTGGCCGGTACTAAACATGGAGGCCCAAGCCTCCTCCTCTCCATGAATACCGGGGGCGGCTAGGAGAGCGTCTTCTGCTTCTTCTTTAGTTAGGTCTTCATAGGACATCATCAAGGAGATAAAGACATCCCTATCGTATAGGGCCACTGGCTTGTCTGAGTTGGGCCGAAAAGATAATCCGATAAGTGCAGCGTCATACCCTTCATACACCTCAGCAGAGTCGTGAAGAGCGCCTAACATACGGACTATTCTATCGTTATCAAACATAGGGTTCCCTACA
>TARA_R100001594_G_scaffold35271_3_pt1 | contig 16761 bp, 42 predicted proteins | sample TARA_R100001594 | Tara Oceans TARA_R100001594 (sample SAMEA2622752) | marine metagenome | biome: marine biome (ENVO:00000447); feature: marine epipelagic mixed layer (ENVO:xxxxxxxxx); material: "saline water (ENVO:00002010), including plankton (ENVO:xxxxxxxx)" | depth 150 m | reverse complement strand
TTTCCACATTTTAAGAATGATGTTGATATAACATTACCACTAAATAAGCTTGACGCTAGTGAGATTATTACCAAGCTGAAAGAACTAGAAAAAGGAGTAAAAGCAAAATGAACTTTATAAGAAAATTTACTTTTATTGTTTCTGTTCTTTTAATTAGTATTATAATTATTCTAGCAGTTAATTTATTAATATAACTAAAACTAGGGGAATTTAATTATTCCCCTTTTTAACTTTAAAAAGGAGATATAATAAAAATGGGATATACAAACTATATACACCAGAAAAGAAGTTTTACTGATAAAGAATGGGAACAAATCAAGCAAGAATTTGATTATGTCAAAGAATGTGACAGGATTATTCCCATTGAACAAAATAACCCCAATATGATTGCCTTTAATGGTAAAAATCAAAGTTGTGAAACATTTTGGTTATGTAAGAATATAGAAGATTATTTTACTGACAATCATATGGGAGATTATTACAAGGAAGAATTTGATAAAAAAGGTTATCATTTTAACTGCTGTAAAACCAGAATGTTTCCCTATGATATTGATGTTTGGTATTTATATGTTGTTTGCCTCAATGTCAGTAAAGATAATATTAAAATAAACAGGGACAGGTAAATATGTTTGATAGAATACTTGATGAATGTCCTAATTGTAGGAAAGATAATATTCCTTTTATTCTTTATGATAAAATGGGCATTTCTTGTGGTTATGTTTGTGATGAATGTATTGAGGATAGAAAAAACGAATATGATCCTTGTATATTTAAAGATGATACCACAGAATATAGGCAGAAAGTAGCTGACTATGGAGAGGAGTTCGAGCCAGACGAATAAATGAATTATATAATATTATGAATTAGGGGGGAATTTCCCCCCTTTTTTTATGATGTTTCGTTATCGTGAAATTCTTGGTGAATAGCGATCTTGTCGCTTTCATGATCCCAATAATCCTGCATTGGATCACGATCTGGATCATACCCTAGCTCTTGGATTAATTCGGCTTTTTCTCTTTCCCTTTGTGCCTTTGATTTCTTTTTAATTTTCCTATTATCCATGACTTACCTCTTTTCTTCCAAGATATTCAGCTATTTTTTTAGGAAGTTCCTTGTGATAATCCTTTCTTGCAAACTGACCTTTGTTTTTTCTCCATTTGGTGAACATTGGTCTACTTGGTTTTTCTTTATTAGCCATTTTATACTCCTTTTTTAATGGTTTATTAATCATTAGTATAAAAAGTAAAAAAAGTCAAAATAAACTATTGAAATTTTTTCAAAAAGTACCATATATATATATATGATTAAACCAGATGTAACCAAAGAGGATTTAAAATTGTTTGCTTCTTCTTTTAAAGGAAAAGATCAAAAACAGTTTTTATTATCCAAATTAGAACAAGTCCTAGATGCTTGGTGTAAGAAAGCAGATAGAGATATATTTATCATGCCACCAGAAAATATTGACGATCATATCAATTATTTGATTGATGAAATACAAATAAGTGTTCGTGAATATGCCAAATTAATTCATTCTGGTAAAAAGCAAGATGAACAATTTGTTAAACTATTTCCCCAAATTATGAAAGAGGTAGGGTTAAATTGATAACAGATAAAGAACTAAAAGAAATCAAAAAGTTAGCTCTAGATTATAGGGCTAACTGTGTTTTTACCTCTTGGGAATGTTATGATGAAAATCCTCAAAGATGGGCAGATAATTTAAGAATGATTTTTTTACCAATAGCTTTTGGGTGTGTTAAAAAAGAACATACTTTTTTCTTTTGTTATTATGGGGAAAAACATGAACTACCAAAGAGTGTTAATGGTTTTCCTATGTTTGATAGAGTGCATTGTTTTACAAAGGAAAAAGAAGATAAATTAAGAGAAATACTTATTGCTTTAGAGGGAAAAGACAAAGAAGTATTAGAAAAAATTGAATAATGTTGCAATTATTTCAAATCTATGCAAAAAAAAGATATGAATAAACTTTCAACAAAGGAGTTAAAAATGGAAAAAGTTTATATAGGTAGTGTTGGAGTGGATAGTGGTCAATTAATGATTACTGATCCATGTTATGTTTCTTCATTTAAAAATGATGATTATAGAGATGTTAGACGATACAGACATACTGCTTCTGGTAAAGAGTTGCAGTATGGAAAAGACTTTAGTCAATATGATGAAATTATTTCCGAATATAATAAAACTATGAATGAATTAATTAAAGATGGTATTTTTATTGAACTGCCACACCCAGAAGCTCATAGCAAAGAATACTCTTATCAAGGAGCATGTATGCTCACAAAATCTGAAAAAGGTGGTGGCGAGATGATTAATGAACATGGTGCAGAAGTTGGTGTTGCTTTTTCTAGTGGCTATGGGGATGGTTGTTATCCCGTCTATGCCATTAAGAACGAAGATGATAGAATAGTTTCTGTTATTATTGATATGGATGAAAATGAATATTATTCAAAACTTTTTAATGAGATTGTAAAAAGAAGTGTGTGAATTAGTTATTAAAACAGCATTAGGAAATGGAGATTTAAAAATGCCAAAATATTTTACCAAAGAAGAATTAATAAAAATAAATAACAAATCTATTAAAGCAAATAGGAATAGAACATTTAAACCAGATAATTTGGATAAACTTAATACTAGTTTTTTCTATCCTATTACTTTTGCTTTACCTCATAATGATACTGAAATTAGAGCAAGAGTGCAGTTATCTGACAACGAGGGTGATAATGGTTATTTAGATATGGATATGAAAGAATATATGAATTTACCAAATTGGAAAGGAGGTGTGTAATGTCCACATATTATAGACCAACTGCAAAAATACCATTAAATGACATTAAAAAACTTAAAGAATTTGATGTTATTTTTAGAAATAATTATAAATTATTTTTTGATGGTAAAAATTATCTTCATTTTGCAACCGATAAAGACAACAATGTAATTGATGTTTTTAGATATGGTAGAAATGATGATAGTTTTATTTTAGAAGCATTAGAAAATAATTTTGATGTAGAAATGGTATCTGAACATGATGAAAGTTATCGATATCTTGCTGATAGAGATACAGCAGTTCAAACTATTAAATTTGAAGGAGGTGAGTAAAAATGGCTTTAAGATGGAGTATCAGAAATATTATGGGATTTAAAAGAAACCCAGATGATTACTATGTCCCTGTTGAAAACAAGAAAGGTAGTAAAGTTTTCGATATACAACCAATTACCAAGCACTTAGTCTATGAAACAATGATTGTTGGATTAAGTGAAATAACAGAAAGCAATATTGATGAATGGTTAATCAGAATGAGATTAGTCGAAAAACTATATAATACTTCTTTAATGATGAGAGATGATAAAGGAGTTGTGAAACCTTATCGTATTACAATTAAAGATTTACAAAACCATGTAGGACTTTGGACTAATGCAGAAAGATTAACCAGAAAGAAATTTGTTAATAATTGTGTATCTGGTGTTCTTCGAGATATTACCAACAATGTCTATAAAGATGTTGAGAACGAAAGAATACAAGAGAAAAAGGAATTAGATAAAAAAGTCGTTCCTATTTCTAAAAGTTTGCAATCAGTATTAAAAGAAAGTGTTATAAATTAATTACTCCTAATGGGGACGAAATAAGTCGTCCCCATAATATTCGAGAGGAAAAAATGAAATAATGAGTAAAGTATTAAGAATAGATTTACAAGGAAGTTGGAATTATCAAGTTTATGAAGATAAAGAAGATTTAAGAACTGCATTAATTGATATACATGAAACTGACATGGATAATGAAGAAGATAAAGAAACTTTAAAAACTATGCCACTTGATGAAATATGCGAGATGTTTATGTGGGATTATGAAATTATTACAGATGAAGAAGCAAAAGAAAGGGAAAAATAATTAGTTAAAAATGTTCTTGCAATCATTTCAATACTATGATTTACTCTTTTATAATTAACAAGGAGTAAAAAATGAAAAATAAAAATAAACCATCAGTTAAAGTTCTTAAAGAAAAAAAAGAAAAAGATGGCACAACAACTACTTTCTTTCAACCAAATAAAGAAATGGTTAGAGAAGTTTTAGAATGTTTACCAGAAGATATAAAAAAACATGAACAAAGCAATCTTATTGATAAAACAATTAAGGTTGGTGATGTTGTTAAACTTTATGAACATGCACAAAAAAGAATATTTAGACTTATGAATACTCTTTGCGATCCAGACAAGAATAGTTTTCGTTTTTTTAAAATTGAGAAAATTGAAACAGCGAGAGCTGGTATCAGTAAAGACCAAGATTGTAAAAACACTATTCATGAAATAGAGTTTAAAATGTTTATTGGTCGTTCAATAGATAAAGATAGCACTTTGCTTCCTTTATCAGCAAATCAAATTGAAAAAATAGAGGAGTTATCAATAAATTAATATGGAATTTGATAAGGAATTTGATAAATTTCACACACAATCATTGGTGATTGGGCAGAAATTAAGTGAGGGTGAGGAACTATCAAGGGAGGACATAGAAAAAATAGTTGAACTTTCTATGCTTGATTTTTTAAATTCATCTTCACTTCGTTCTGCTGTTATGCACTTTGGAAAAATAATTAGTCATTTATCTGATGGTGCATTAAAGAACTTTCAAAAAAAAAAGGAGGAAAAAAATGGTAGGAACTAATAAAAAAGATTTGCTTTTATATTTTTATAACAAAGACAAAAAAAAATTAACAACATTTACATTAACAAAAATGATTGAATATCTTTATGAAACTAATGCATTAAATAAAGAAAAGGATCATATTTTTATTAATAGAAATGATATACCTAGTCACATACTTTTAGAAAAGATAGATCTTGAAGCTGATATTTATGTGGATAAAGAAAGTGGTAGGGCATAATGAAAACTTATAGAATTTTAATTGCTGAACATTATGGTAAAGAAATTGATGTTAAAGCTAAAACAGAAAAAGAAGCTATAAAGATTTTTGATGAACAAGGTTATAGTGATGACCAAGTACACCGAGAAAAATTTATAGATTATCAATTTTGTGAAATAGAGGAGGTTAGGTGAAAAGAATTGAATTAGAAACTTTTGTTAAAAGAAAAAAGAAAATGACTTCTGAACAATTTGATGAATTGGTTGGTGAAATGTTCAAAGGTAATGTTCTAGATACAGCAACATATCTTGGTTTAACTTGGCGACAAGTTTATAACTATAAAAATGGTATGACTATTATTCCTAATCCTGTTGCCTTATGTTTATTGCAAAAAAGGAAATTGGATAAGATCCCTAATGCATGGTTGAGGCAAATACAATGATTGAAACAGATATATACACAGGACTTACTCTTGATGGTAAAACAAAAATGAATGTAAAGGGTGTTTATTTAACTCCTTACAAGTGGTCTGCTACTGAAAGAAGATTACTTTTAGTTAAATCAGAAAAGTATAAACCTTTTTATGCATTTGAAGTAAACTATTCTAAATGGGCAACATACAATATCAACAAGTTTGAGGACATAACAATATTAAAAACTTTTGATAAAGATGATTATTTCTATCAAAAAGGTGATTACTATGTAGCACTCTCTGGTGAAAGTTTTTTGGAAGAAGCACAAGATACTATGTACGAGAATTGGTGTGGTAATTTAGAAGTCAGAAAACAATACAAAGAGAAAAATGAATTTTGGTGTGAATTAGAAGTTTTTTTAGAAGATAGGGAGGGTTTTGATATTACTGAAGTTAATAGTGATTTGCGATTTATTATTCCCAGAAAAGATTACTTAAAACTAAAAAAAATATTTAATGAATGATGATATTGGTAAAAAAATTGATGAACTTGCTCGTAGATATATTATGATCTGTATAGAAACAGAAAATTTATGGCAAACTTATCAAGATGATTGTGTAAAATCAGCCGAGAAAGAAATTAATGATAACAAGAAAGAAACTAAATGAAACATTTATGTGCAACATTATTTCTTTTGTGTAATCAGCCACAAATTGATTATGATTTTATGTACCAACATTCATTTATTGAAGAAGTAAAACAATGTGCGATTGAATATAATGCTATTATTGATCCACCCTTGCGAATACCACTTGTTCTGGTGATAGCTCAAGCTATACAGGAAACAGGATATGGAACTTCCAGATTTTATAAGGAGGCAAATAACCTATTTGGTATTATTGCTTTGGAGGGAGAAGATTATATTACTTCTTTAGATGGTAATAAAAAGAAATTGAGGTCGTATAAGACAAAATGTGAATCAGTTGAACACTATATGGAACTACTAACAACAGATATTAACTACGAGGAATTTAAAGATACTCTTTTTACACAGTATGTTATGAATGAAATAAATGTTGATAAGTTAGTTGATAAACTTTACAATTATGCAGAAGACCCTTTGTACGAAGAAAAAGTTAAGAAAATTGTTAAAAAGTTGCAAGTAAATTTTATGCAATTAGAATAAAAAAAAGCCGATATTATCGGCTGTTTTACTGTGTTTTTTTTATGTAAAAATATTTATTCAAGATTATTTTAAATAACTCTTGACATACTTAACCCATTTTACAATTATAAGTGTAATTTTAAAGAAAAAATTTCAATTTGTCAAGGAAAATCGCTATTTTCCAATGATTTTCTTAACTGGCTCATTAAAAAATTTTTTTAATAAAGTTAAACTTTTTCTCACTTCAGCAAGTATAATATCGTCCATTGGCTCATAGATATTTTTAAGATAATTAGGTCTTTTATCATAGCAAATGATACTTAGTGCTGTTCTTAACACATTTATGCCACCATGTGTGTATAAGTACAATCTTGCCCCATCATAATACTTATGAATAAACTCCTCAAATCTGCTTGGATTTCCCAATATTTCCCTACTTTGTGATTGACCAGATAATATCTTCCCCATGCTACTTTGACTATAAACTTTGCCAAATTCTACATAGTGTAGGTGAGAAAATCTTCTTCCTGCTGTGTGTTGATCTACTGATATAAGTTTTCTCGCTAAATGAATATCAATAGCAGTAGTCGTTAGTGTGGAATCTCCATCACCAACTAGCATTGTTTTGTGCATAATCAGTTCTGGTGTCCCTTTATCCCTTACAACAGGTTCTTTTTTAGGTCTTCCTCTTTTAGCCAATTTTTATCCCCAATTCTGTTGCTCTTTCTTTAGTTAAATCACCTTTTTGTACCATTTCTCTTACTTCACCCTCATGTTGATTAGCAAAAACCTTCATAAAATTAGTTACTTTACCCTCGCTAAACATTTTTAACCTTGAATCATAATGTCTATCAGATGAAAATGTAGAAGTATTTTTTGTTTCAGTTTCATACTTTCCCTCTAATATTTTGAGAAGATTGTTTTCATTTAAAACCCAGTTAAAGTCTGCTTTCCATTGTCTATCATTACTTCCCCATAAGAAACTAATCTTGGATATTCTATTTAAAAATTTCTCCCATTCCTCATAACTTTCTTTAAAGAAAGGTTTAAACCTAGATTGAAACAATTTCTTTCTTGTATCATTCATTTGTTGAATATGAGAGGTGGGGACTATCCTGTTCCATGTCTCCATTATAGTTTTATAATTTAATGGTTTATGGTTTGTGGCTTGTGGTTTATGGTTGGCTATAGCTGTGCCATTGGCTGTGCCATTAGCTGTGCCATCACCCCATCTTATTTCTGCCCCCTTTTTACCTTTTTTTCTTTGATCTTCTAAATAATCTAGAGCTTCTTTAAGGTATTTATCACACCCCTTATTTTTTATCTTATCATCTTCTAAATAAATCTTGTCTTTTTTTAGTAATTCTTCCTTTATTTTCTCTATATCTGCATATTTTTCTATCTTTTGGATAAGTATATTCCAAGTATTTTCTTCGTCATATAGGTTGTTTCTAGTATTATAAATTCTTTGTATTATTCTTGAGTAAACGAGTTCAGTTTGCCAAGTTAAGAGTTCACACCCTGTAATGTAATCGTCTGGAAACCACTTCACAAAAATTATTTTCTTTTTTCCATCTCCCATTTATACTCCCTTTATATTAACTTGGGTGTGTTTTATACTCACGATGTCAATTCATCGAGACAGGAACTTAATTATTGACCCATATCCTGTAGTGTCTTTATGTCCTCGAACTCTCAAATCAAAGTGGTCTTTCGATTCAGCACTAGGACTCTCACGATTACCAGACAAGACTTTTCATAATAGTCAACCAAGTTAATATATATTCTTTAATGTGTAAAAAAAGTTTTGTCAAATTAAAAAAAAGTGTTGATAATGTCAAAAAAGTCATTATATGGGTATATGAGAATAAAAATGAAAAAATTATATACAATGGCAACAAGACGGATATATCCTAATTGTTTGTATATTCCCTTATTCGTTTTTTGTTCTCATCCCTTGATACTGGAGGTAGAGTAGTGAGAAAATGTGAAAAAGATTTTGACAGGAAGGTCTTTAGTTTTCTTTACATCCTGCTTGATGCTCTACCTTCAAATTACAGAAATTTAACTGGCTTGGGTAGTGCCATTGAAGTGCGAGAAATCGTAGGCAGATAAAACTACCCATGAAGAAAGAATTAAAAATGGAAAAACCAGATTATTATAACAATTCAAAACCAAAAGCTGATAACAAGCATAAAAAAGAAATGAAGAAGTGTATGAATTTTGAAATTTGCAATAATGAATTTTTAAGTGAACACAAATTTCATCGTTTGTGTCCTAATTGTAGAAGGAGGTATTCGTGAAAAATAGATATACATTTAGTGTAAGTGCAGAATTAGTTTATGAGATTGAAGCACATACAAAGAAAGAAGCAGAAAAAATTTTAGTTAAAGAAGGTGGTTATGAAATCACTTATAATGATCTTTATGTTGAGGAAAAAGATTATGAAAATGCAACTCTTATATCGGAGGAGAAATTACCATGATAGACACAAAATTTAGAGATCCATTAGTATGGAAAAGATTTGGTATTCACCATTTATCACCTGCCCACTTGAATTCTTACCTTTGTTATAATTCTGATTGGTTAATGACTTATGGTTTTAAATGTAGCTTTTCTCCCAATATAGCTATGATTGGGGGTAATGTTATTGAGAGTTCTGGTACTCTTTTTGCTGAACAAAGACCTAATAATCCAGACACAGTTTATAATTATGCAGAAGCATTATTTGATGGGGCAGTAGAAAAAAAAGATGAGAATGGTGATATTCTTCCTCAATCAGATGAGGAAAAAGAAAAAAGAAAAACACTTCGACCAATGGTAGATAAGGTAATTGATGTTGTTCAAAAATCTGGAAACTATAAAGGTACACAAAAGAAAGTTATTATTAGTCTATCTGAATTATTTGGTGATGAAGATCTACCAGACATGATTGGTTATACCGATTATGAATTTGAGAAAGATAGATTTCCTTTAACAGTAGATATTAAAGTTCCGAAAAAACAATCGTCTGAAATGAATTTTGGTTATTGGTTGCAAGGAATGTTTTATTATTATGGACAAGATTACAATAAGGAAAAAGGTGATGTTGAATTTCATCAAATTTTATCAAGAAAATCAACAGATAGGAAAACAAAAAAAGTAACCTATTCTGCTGATACAAATAAGTTTTCAATTCGAGAATATATGGAAGAAAATCCAGACGAAGATTGGAAAGAAAGATTGTATTCAGTTATTTCTTCGCTGAAAACAACACTTTCTAGGTGTCAAACTTGGCAAGAAGTTGCTGAGATGCATCCACCAAATCCAGATGATTGGACTTGGAAAAATAAAGAAAAACTTAATGCAAGAAGAAAGATATGGAGGTTCTAATGAACGATATTAAATATGTCCAAGTTCCAGAGAACAGTATCTTACCCTCTCTTCCACCCATGCCACCAGAGATTGCTAATGCTCTCAATGAGGTATCAAGTGGGGCAGTTAAACTTTATAAAGGAAATCGAAATGAATTTGCAAACTATAACTTTGCAGGTATTGATGATTTCCTAGAAGTTTATGGTAAGGTATTGGCTGAAGCTGGACTAACTATAATGATGGATGAGATTGATGAGAAAGTTGATAATAAATCATTGATTATTGTCTTTAATTTTATTCTTGTCCACAAATCTGGCAAGATGTGGGCACACCCACTACGAAGAACAATACGAGTTGATCCTCGTGGAGCTCAAGCCTACGGCACAGCACAATCCTATGCTTTAAAACAGTTTTTAAGAGGATTGTTTATGATACCGACAGGAGAAGATAAAGATATGGTTGCTTCTCCAGATGCAGATGGTTTACCTGCACACAATTTTGATGATACTTTAAAATTTCAATCAAATAGTAAGAAAAATACTAATCTTAAAGTGGTTGGAGGTCAAGAAAACGGAGGATCAGAAGTTGAAAAAGTTAATAATTTTCTATCAGAATTAAGAAAATTAAAATCAAATGACGATATTGACAAACTCGTCAAAGATAATGTAAATTTTGTCAATGGATTATCTGAAAGGTTCAGAAAAGATGTTGAGAATAATGTCAGAGCATGGAGGAAAACAGTAGATGGTTGAAGTTAAAATAAATCTATTTAAAAACGATTATAAAAAGGATGAAAAGCACCCTAGCTATACAAATAATAAAATTACGATAGAGCAGACTATTCCTGCTGGTGTTTACAATGGTGCGTTGTGGGGTGGAAAAACAAAGGATGGCTCTCCTATGGTTTCTCTTAAAATTACAACACCTCAAGAAAAAACTTCTGGTTTTAATAGTAATAGATCTTCAGAAGAAGAGCCAGATATTCCATTTTGAGAAGTGATGAACCGAGATACAGATCAGAACAACACTTACGAAGAATTTCTGAACAGCCATGTCTCATTTGTGGAAGAAGTGATGTCCAAGCACATCATCTTACGCTATCACAACCACAAGCGATGTCGCTCAAGGTGGGTGATCAATTTACTGTGCCACTCTGTGTTTTTCATCACTCAGAGTTGCACAGAATTACTGAAAAAAAATTCTGGGAAATTAACAAGGAGGTAGATCCCTATGGCAGAGCAAAAAGATATTGGAATGCCCATAAAGGAGGATTGGGAGATATTACAATTCGATCCCAACAAGATAATTCACCGACAAAGAGAACTAGGGTACGTTCTCATAGAAGCACAGTCAAAATACGAGGATCTAATAGACTTAAAGAAACCAACGAGAGACGGAAAATCTACGGAATTTCTGGATGGGGGAAAAGGAGTAGGAGAAAGCGAGATAAGAGCTAATGCAAGTCAAGAGTACAGCACAACATTTATTAAAGATCAACTTAGTCCTGCTAGAAAAGAATATTTGAAGGCAAAAATAGACTATGATTCATTTTGTAATTGGATACAATTACTTCGCTCAAAAGGAGCAAATTTAAGAACGGAAATGCAGTTATCAGGTCAACTGTAGAAAAGGAGTAGAAATGTCAGGAAGAGAAAAATTTATTAACACTATTGTTAATATAGTAAAAGAAGGTAAAGCAACTATTGATGATGATAAAAAAACTATTTCTTTTAAACAAAAATATTGGGATGAATCCAGATTAAGAATAGAGGAAAGTGGCCCACAAGGTGTTTTGTTTCTTTTTAATAAAGCAGAAGATCATTTAAGAGGAGCATATAACGATATAAAAGAAAGGTTAAACTAATGAATATAGATTTAATTACATATATGATAATGATCTCAATTATAATTTTTGTTTTAGTTACTCCTGCTCTAGCTTTTTTATCAGTTTTGTTATGAACAGACCTTTAGATCCAGAAATTGTTTTAGAGTATTGTTGTTCTCGTTTTAATGTTCCTAGATGGGTTGTTACATCTAAAGAAAGAAGAAATAAAGAAGAAGTTAATTTACGAAAGAAAATTGTTCTTCTCTTGATTGAATTAACAAATTTAAAACAGGAAGAAATAGCAAAAATTGTTAATCGAAAAAGACCTTCGGTAGATTACTACAGAAAAAGTCTTGGTGAAAAAGATTTTGCCGACTGTAAAAAAATTAAAGAAGAAATAAGGAACTTGTATGAGTAAAACGATTGTAAATATAGATCAAATTAGTGATGGAGGAATAAATCCAGAAACAAACATTAACGAAGATGTGTTGTGGACTTTACACTTTAATCATAATGGAGATGAAAGAATTCTTGGAAAGATTCAAATGCTTGAATACTTAACAGCAGGTACATCACCAACAAAAAATGTTCATTCTTTTAAGAAGTGGGATTTAACGACAACATCTGGTAGTCACATAAGAACTTGGGTTATTGTTTATGATGATAAACAACACATTCAATTAACCAATAAAGATTTTTATGAGTTAATAACAAATGGACATAGGAATAAGGAAAGAAAAGCAGAAGAAGAACAGGATAGATTAAGAAAAGAAGAGACGAGTAATGCTCCACCTACCAAACCAGCTAACCCTGTTGTTTTTACCGATGCAAAAGATGTTAGTAAGAACATTACTTCTGCAAGTGAGAGGACTGAAATTGATGCTAATAGAGAAAATATAAAAAAAGAGACTAGTAATGAGGATTTTTTGAGTTCGGTTAGAAAAGATTACTATTCTAACCCTAATGCTAAAGGATACGAGGATAAACATTGAAAAATGATTGATACAGTAGGTTTTGTATAGGACATGACCAATCGTATAAGGGACTCTACTTTTTTGTTCTGAGAGCTAAATTAGAGAGTTTTTTTATGAAATCATTTCAAAAGAAAGGTAAAAAATGAGAGAATACAACATATCAAAGCCAATTTGGTACAATCGTAGCATTGGCATAGCAGATTATAGATTGAAAGAAGATTTGCTTGTATCAATCACTTATAAAGATCAACATGGAAATAGAGTTTGGCCAGATAAGTATCTTGTAACAAAAGATTTTGCCAGTAAATTTCCAAAAGAAAACTGGAAAGGAACTAATTTACATATTATACCGATAAATGAATTACCAGTTGCCCAGAAGCCATGATGGTAGGAGGTCTTGGGTAATGATCTCCATTGGGAAACGATAATGTAGAATAATGGTGGTGGCTTTTATGGGCTTGCTTTCTTTCCACTATTATTTGTTTCATTATTGAATTGCCTGTCGTTTATATTTCCTTGTAAAAAGGGGCGTACCGCAAAATACGCCCCTTTTGTTTTCCCGCCTACCGCCCCAGCTCTCTTTTGATTTTAAATTTGGGTTTAGAGCTTTCCAACCAAACTCGTGTTTAGCCAAAAAAAAAAGACCGCCACCACAAAGGTGACGATCTATTGTTTAGTATTTTTTGTTTCTTCCTTAGGTAGATTAAGTAACATTTGCATTAATCTAAAAACTTCCATGTAAGGTTGTTTAGAAAGATAACTAATTATTTGTTGGAGTTGTTCCTCCGATATTTTTCTCATTTGATTTTCTCCTTTAAGAAATCTAATAACCATTTGTTATCCCTAAATACTTGCATTAAACCATTGGTTATTTGGTTAATGACAATCTCTTCTTTATCTTCTTTATCTAATGGCTGCCCTCCAACAGTTAAAGAATTAATGTACACAATTCCATGTAGTATTTCATGGAGTAATGTATTTGCTTCATCCAAATTAGAAAGTTCGTCCTGAATGGAAATAGTATTTTTACGATGGTCATATTCTCCATAGGAATCAGACGGCCTAGAAAAACTAGCCGATGACCACTCAATAAGAACATCTTGATATCCGATTTTAACTTTTTCGGGTACGCTTTTTTCTTTTCTTTTTTCTTTTCTTTTCTTTACCACTCGGTTTTCTTTTTATTAAGGTTGGAATACTTGATCTTGTAATAGCCATTAGAATCCATATGCCTTAAAGTTAAATAATCCACCACCACCATTTGTAACTTTTGATGATGGAGCTCTTACTGGCCCACCTTCTTGCATAGGCATTGCTCCTTGCCAGAGGTCTTGAGTTCCCCAAGGAGAGCTAAGAAACTTATTTTCACTTGGATTCCAATATCCACCAGCAATATAATTTTGTTCTGGCCCACCCGTATATAGTTGATTTTGATATGGATCTATTCCTGTAAGACCTAGATTTTTATTAAATTGTGTTGCAAGATATGTACCAGATGGCATCATTCCACTACCCGGATCAGTAGGATCAGTAGAATCAGTAGGATCACCAACACCACTACCACTACCACCACCACCACCACCTTGTTGATTACCACCACGATCTGGTCTTTCAACAGGGCCAAATCCCGGTATCCATGTAACTCCGTCTGCTGCCGCTTGTTCTAAATCACCTCGAGTACGAGGTGGATTAATAGTCCAGTAATCTTCTTTTGTTTTGTAATAATTCTTGTCAAAATTTTTGTTACCCTGATTTGATTGAACCAAAATTTTTTCAAATTGGTCTGGGGTAATACCTTTTTTAAGATCTGGGCCAAACATTTGTTCAGCACCTTTATTAGCTGAAATTATTCTATTAACATATTCTTGTTTTTCTTCTGGATCAGTTATTGATTCTAACTTATTAAGTATATTTGCCGCTCCTGCTGAACCAAGAAATTCATTTTCATATGGTGCTTTTTTTAATACATTCGAAGCCAATCCTAGAAGACTAAAATCTTCAAGACCTCCTTTAGAAATTTTTTCTGTTAGAGTTTCAAGATTTTTATCAGCCCAATCGTCTTCAGTTTTTCCTAATTGAATAATTTGTTTGGCTTTAGCTTGACCATATGCTTTAACCAATGTTTGATAAAGATTATATAATCTTTTACTTACATCTCCAACTCCGGGAATATTGTAATTTTCTATTTTATCTTCAGTTACAACAGTTTCACCATCATCAGCAGTTCCATCATCTCCATCACCCGTAGTAGTTCCCCATTTAAAACCTTTTTCTGTTGTTCCACCACCATAAATTGTTTGTGCATTATTAACTGCTTGTTGATGTGCACTATCTTTACCTGTATCCCAGCCCTGACTATTAGCAATAGAGTTGGCTCGTTGTTCCAATTCTTTTCGTTTTTTTTCTGAATTATTTGGATTAGAAGCACCAGCTAAACTATCAAAATAACCCCATCCACCACCAGTTCCTGCTGTTGTCGTTTTCTTTTTTGTTGTCGTTTTCTTTTTTGTTGTAATAGAACCACCTGTGCCATCTAAACTAATAATACCTTTTGGCCCTATGTTAGGTTTACCTTGCATAGACCCATGAATATTTGCTTTTACGAGCATGTCTATTTCTTGTTGTGTTACATAGGCAAGTTGTGTCTCTGGTGAATCAGGAGATGACTTCCAATTGCGTGGTGCTTTAACTTGCTCTGCTTTTCCTAGATAGTTTTTCATTATTTTTTCCCTCTTTTCTTTTTCTTTTTCTTTTTAAGTTTCTTAATATCTTTAACAATGTCACTAATCTTTCTTGAAGACAAAGGTGTACGCATAGCTTTTCCTTCTTCCACTTTAACTCTTCTTCTAGATGAAGCCCTTGACGGTTTTCTTCTTCTTGACATTAGTATCCTTTTTTACTTTTAACTTTCTTTTTCTTTTTTTTCGCATACTTCTTGGCTTCTTTCTTTCCCTTCTTCGTATATGGAAACTTTTTCTTTCCAACTTTTGGCATTATCTTTCTCCATTATTTGATGCAATTTATTTAGATCATTATCTTTTACAACAATCCAAAATCCCTTGCGATGTTTTTGGCACAAAGCTACGACAGGAATTTTTCCTTCATCTTGTGCTAATTTAGATGTTTTATCCCAAAGAGATATGACCGAGTGTTTTTTCTTTTCTATTCTCTTTGTTAACAACTTTGACTTCTGCTTTAGTTTCAATCCAAACCTTTGCTCCACACGATAGTGGCTTATCAGGACTATAAATTACCCTACTTTCACCTTTGATGTTAACTTCGTGTCCGTAATCATTTGACTTTGAAGTTTTAACAGTAATAACAGGTTTATTTGTTCCATGTTTTTTATTGTACCTTATATTATGTTGATTAACGTGTATTCTTTTTAGCATCTTTTTCTTTATTTTTATTTCTAAGATACATCCAATCTAATCTAGGCCCATAGTACCAATTTTTAACTTTATTGTTTAACCAGTCTCGCCCCCAATACCACTGAGAATAATATTTTTCTTCCTTAACTTTTTCTTTTTTCTTTTTAGCCATATCTATTAATGAACAGTAATTTTTTCTAAATCCTCTTCAAACAAATCTTTATAACTTTGATTTTCAAAATTCTCTTGTGTTATTATTCTATAGTTAAGTATTTTACCATGAATAGAAGACTTTAAATTGTCAACAAATTCCTGTGATTTGCGAAACTCAGGTGCTTCATCATTTATTTTAAACATCATTACTTGAACAAGCTGACTGTGTTCAGGCAACATGTAAATCATTTCTACAAATACAGGTGACATTTTTTACTCCGTTCTAATTTGTTTCTTTGTTTTCAACTTTAGTATTCCTAGTGCCTCCTACATATAAACCAAACCATGCAGCACCTGCACCTACAATAACAGATACAAAAGCTGATTGTGCATTCGTTGGGTCTGGTAGAGCCATAAACCATTCAGTTGTTCTGTAAAAAGAAAACCCATAGAGTGTAATTAATAAACGTGGAAATATTCTCCACGCTGTTAATCTTTGTGGTGTAATCATTTTTTCTTAATCAATCCCATTGCACCTTTTCCGGCCTTGATGCCAAAGCTTGCTGAGCACGCAATATATAAAAGGTGTTTATAATAATCCGGGAGTGACTGCAGGGCTACAAACCCTTTTTC
>TARA_R100001594_G_scaffold13384_2_pt1 | contig 16762 bp, 16 predicted proteins | sample TARA_R100001594 | Tara Oceans TARA_R100001594 (sample SAMEA2622752) | marine metagenome | biome: marine biome (ENVO:00000447); feature: marine epipelagic mixed layer (ENVO:xxxxxxxxx); material: "saline water (ENVO:00002010), including plankton (ENVO:xxxxxxxx)" | depth 150 m | reverse complement strand
ATTTGCAGTTTCATTATTGACCGCTTCCTCTGCCATTTCTTCTGCCTGTGTGGGTGATAAGCCCCATTTCTGAGCAAGCATGTCTGCTATCTGCTGCCTGTTAGTGTGTCTAATCCCGAATTTCTCTCTCATATATGGGTCAAGACCTTCATATGTCATACCCTCCGGCATGTCTCCCCCAAAGCCACCTTCTCTCATAGCCTTCTCTCTGGCTGTACGAGACTTGCCGGGTTTGTACACGCGGAGTGCTTCTGTAATGAAATCAGGCTCCTTTTCTCCCCCAACTGGCGGTACTGCAGGGTCCTCAATTCGAGGTGGTGTTGGAACCTCAGTGGTAGTTTGACCTAAATCCTTGATGTTATCCATTGCTGTATTCAGAGCATCTTGATTAACATCAGATGATGGTACTTCTCCGTGTCTACTTGGACTAAGTCCTTCTACGAATTTGGTTTGTTGTTCAGGTGACAGACCTTGTACTCTCTCCAGTACTTCATTAACCGACATGTCCGCCATATTCGCTACGGAACCTACCCTCCTGAGTTCATCAGGCCCAATACCTAAATTATTGACAAGGTTTCGTGCATTCTCTTGTTCTTTTTCGTTTACTGGTGAACCTGTAAATTGTTCAGTATTAACAGGTGGAGCAGCAGCGTCAGGTAGAAGGCCGCGCCGCCTCATTCTCTCAGTGGACTTATCATGGGCCTGTTGAGCGCGCATATCTCTAATATTCTTCATTCCTCCTCTGAAAGTCGCCATCGCTTCTCTCGGCTTCTGAGTCAGACCACGCCAAGCGTCTCCCATTCTCTCACGTATCCCACGCCCAACATCCACACCCTGAACTTGATATCCTTGACCGGGTTGTCTCTCTTGGCCCGGGGTTTGACGCGCCATCTGTCGGCGCGCCATTCTACCTCTCCAAGTATGAGGAGAATGGGGAGTATGAAATGCTGGGGGCTGGCCAGCAGCAGGGCGAATATTGTATTGAGTCGTAGCACCGGCTGGCATTTGTGCCATGTCCTGCGTTAGACCACCGGGTGGTGGTTGTTGCTGTTGTTGTTGCAGTTGCTGAGGATTCTCATTAAATGATTGATTCGCTTTTGAAATAAGTTCTGAATCATTATTGAAGAGTACATATTCCCAGACGTCTTCAGCAGCATCCATTTTAAGAAGGAAATCGACAGTGGCATCCAATTCCCCGCGTGCTATACACGCAACTTCATAATCTTCCCAAGTCACGTTGGTCATCGAGAGGCCACCTTAATCGCACGAACCACATCATATGATAGATGTAATGCTTTCGCTAATTTTTCCCAATCACCTGCACCATGTTGAACTGCACGAACATCTTGCTCAGTGATATTGTAATGAGAAGCGAGTGAAGAGATATCTTTTGAATTAGGTAAAGATTTCATAAGCATATCATCTAACTGGGCTTCACTGACCTGAAGCCTCTCCATGATATTATACAATGAATCAGTCGCGCCCCTCATAATTCGAAAACCACCCTCGTCCACATCAGGAAGTAACGGCTGGTCTTCCCGGGGAGGAATTACCCTCACTTGCCTTGTAGGTGGTAGCGGTAGTTCCTCTTGAACCACTGGTGGTTGCTCCTGAATCACTGGTGGTGGTGCCATTACTCGTGGCTCTACACGGGGTACATCCATTGGCGCGTGTTGTTGAAAAACGACATGTGGTGCTTGCTGTGCTACATTGAACACGTTTTGTTGTTCCACTTTTCGTTCAGGCTCTTCTTCAGTAGGGGAGACCGTTAGAGTTTCAACATCATCAGGCCCATAGTGCTGTAAGAATTTCTCCATACTCCCATATACTTTCGGAGTTACCTGCGTTCGGTCCATATTCAAAGACGCTCCCATTTCACGCAAGACTAACATTGTAGCAGTGAGTTCTTTCGCCGCATTGAACATACCTTTACCTCCTCCCCAACCAGAATGACTGCGTATCCTTCCCATCATGCGGGCTAAACGGTCTCTATTCTCCCCACCTTCCCCCATATCTCCCATATCTTGGAATTGACGAAGTACTTTTGTGAAGCGACTCTTTGCTGGGTTCTTATCAGGTGCTCTGGAAGCAGCAACTAATTCACCCAGTGGGGTTCCCACAATAGCAGCGGTCTGTTCTCTATCAAGACCTGCCTTCACTCCTCTCTCTATCGCTTTAGGGCCACCTGAAAGGTGATGTGCCTGAGAAGAAAAGAACTCATTCGGTACTATTTGTAAAAGATGCTGAGGGGCGAGTTCGATATCTGCACTTCTTTTACCTTGCGCGAAACTATCAATTGCACCTTGTGCAGCAGTACGCTTTCTATCGAAGAAAGTGTTCCCGTTCGCGTCTAATAAGAAATGGTGAGGCTCTACATGGGGGTCACCACCAAGTGCTGAAGGTATGGCCTTCGCGTCACCGAACATATACGCTGCCGCTTTATTGATTCGCTCACGAAGTTCTCTAAAGAAAGGTAAGGTCGCACTTTCTGGGAAATGACCACGCTTAGGATGAGGGGCGTTATTCATATGCAAAGTGTGTATGCCGCCAGATTCTAACCGCGTCGGCCTTTCATGCAGTGGTATATTATCTTTCAAATAAGGGGCGAAATGGTTCTTAGCCCACTCAGGGTGTAATTTACCATCTTCGAAAGGGAGAGGTAAAGCATGGGTAGCACTATGTTTACGCATTTTACTGTTGAAGTCACTGACTGACGCATTAATGAGTTGGTGTGCCAGTGTCAAAAAGGGACGATATGTTTGACCATCGTGCCACATGTCTTGCGGTATTCCTTTCGCTCTCATTATATCAAGTGCTAATTTATGAGCAACTCCCTCCATTGGCCAGCGCCCGACTATTCCCTGAATAGGCTCTCCTGTCTCAGGATGGAGATGGAAATGAGAATAGTCATTAAGAAAGGGATTATCCTCATCAGCGAATCTTACACGATGAACATCATCAGTTTCAGGGTCAACGAATTCGACTCCTTCGCCTTTGAGAATAGTGTCAGGAAACATCACTGGTGACCCCTCCGTGGTGCGAGCAACCCGATAGGGTGAGCACCCCAGAGGGTGGGGTCATCATCAGGGTCAGCCTCAGTAGCCCCTGTTGGGGCAGAGGTCTGTCGAGGGTGAGCGTTAGGGCTGGATTTTTCCCCATCTCCCTTCCCATCATAGAATGATTTTTGGAATTCATCGCTCTTCATGATGCGCTTCAATCGCTGTAGAAGTGTTTTGATATCAGCCACATCGGCTTGAGAGAACGCCCTTTTGGGTCGAGCCATGAGACCACCAAGAGTATGTGCGGCCATTGTAGTCAAAGCATCGCCAATTTTTCCTTTAGCCATGACTGGCTTCGGCCCCGTTTTACCTGTCGCTAACTGACTCGCACGGGTAGTCTCAGCACCTCCCGGTGTGTCAGCAGTGCGCGGTTGGCGTATTTCAGAGGGGCCGGTTAAAGCAGTGTTCCTTTTCGCCCCCGGCGCTGGGTTCTCTACAAGAGCGCGTGGAGGCTGACCAGTCTGGAAAGGAATAGGGGGAGTTACTGGCTGTGTGACAATCTCCTTACTCTTACGAGAGCGAGCAATCTCTGCTTCACGCCTTCTTGGGTCAGGAGCGGCTAAACTTGGACGTTGTTGACCAGTACCGCGAAATCTCGGCCCTGTTGTTGACCCAAGAGGTATAACACCGGGTGTCTGACCGACAGTTGCGCGAGCCCCTCTCACTGTACCACTGTATGTTCCGGGATGTCGAGTGAACACACTAAGAGGGCCCCCTCTCCCTCTCTTTCTTTTATGTCGAATCGCTTCAATAGTAGGCCCTTTCTTCTTTCTTGACCTCGCACCTTTCTTAGAGCGCTCTTTCCTCTTCTCAGATTCAATTGTGACTGTGTGGTCCTTCTTCTTCCCTTTCAGCATTTCAAAAGCCATATCCATGGGCTCCCCAGTCTGCACAAGTGCTCCACCACCAAGACCACCTCCCGGTGGGAATGCTTGAGACATACCCGGTGGCCCTGTCAAAGATGCTTGCTCACCCACTTGTTCTTGAGAATCGAATGGTTCTGGGTCACGTTGTTCTACCTTCACTTTCAAATGGTGAAGTCCTGCCAGTTTGTTCTTACGCTCATCTTTATCTTTGAGTTTCTTAGCGTTTGTTTTTTCTTGCTCACGTTGGTCACCCATAGCATGAGTGCGGTCTTCCTCAATGAACTCGGGCGCTTCACGTGGGTTGAAGCGTAAACCAGAGGACGAGCCTCGATTTCCTTCTCCCGGCATGGTCATTCCCCGAGCACGGCTTCCACCGTGCTACGTAGACGACTGGCGATGTTGAAATAGAAGTTGCGGAGATTTGAGGGGGATTTGAAAGCATTAGCAAAATGGTCCATAAGACTATCAAAACCACATAGCATCTCACCTAATTCATTACGGTGCTCGAAAAAACTCTCATCATCGCTTTCGAGCACACGCTCAATCTGATTTTGAAGGTCTCTGATACGCCCAAGGAGAGTATGATATTGTGAATATATCGCCGGGGCCATGTCCCCCATCACTTTATGCCAGCGGTCAAATGCCTCTTCCACTAAAGAGAAAAAGATAGGTAAACGGTCTGGGTGCATCTCACCCTTACCATGAAGTATCCTCCCATGAGGGACGTCCTCACACATTAGTGCCCGGGTCGGGATAAGAATATACGCGTCTTTAGACATCTTCTACCTCATTCATGAGTTTATTACGTATGCGAGCCCAAATCTCAGGAGACTCCTTAGCCAATTCAATCTTGAGAATATTGACTGTCTCTGCCTGTATATTCTGCTCACTTTCACCCATGGCCCTGTCTTGTAATTTCATCATCGTGGTGAGTGTTTCTCTTACTTCTTTATGCAACATGGTGAGATTACGAATATAATTGGGCTCATTTCTATCTGCGTCATCAAGCATGAGATTCAATTCACCATTGAGTCTTTCCATATTTGAATGCAGAGCACCCATCTCTTTACCCACCTGTATTGCTATCACAGGGGCCGCACTTTTCTGCACAAGTGGTTTCAAATGATGTTTTAGATGATGATATACGCTTGATTCCGCACATCCTAATTCCTTAGCCATCTCTTCTGTAGGCATTGAACCTGTGAAATACGCATGTTCCAATTCCGCCCTAAGATGATGTGTACAAAACATACAATCACTATTCGACCCCATATGATATTCACCCATATGGTTACGAAAATGACGGTCTGTGGTGCCTTCTCTCCAACCCATGTCTCTATCAAGGACTTTAGGAACGACAACCCCGTCGACTAAACCTTGCTCAAATTCATCACGCTGAGCATGCTGACATAACTTGCAGGAAGCGCGCGTTATACGTTCCGACACAACCTGTGCATAACGGTAAGGCTGAAAGTCCTTACTCACGTGTGCGTTCTATGCGGAAATTAGGAAGGGCGCCGCGTGTAGGCGGGGTACCTATCAATTTCCGAACAGTGAAAGATGTCTCTAAAGCGATGAAAGATATCGCATTGAGGCATAACGTCAGTGAGCAAGAACAGAGACAGCGTCTCGATATATGCGGCTCGTGTGAACATTACACTGGTTCAAGATGTGAACTGTGTGGATGCTTCATGAATTTCAAAGCAAGACTGCGCAATAGCACATGTCCTATCAATAAATGGTCGTTAAGCAGCGCGAGAGAGACTTCTATAGACCACTCCAACCATGGAGAATGACACGAATGCTGATAGCAGCATCCACGTCAACTCTTGAGGGGTTAGAGTATTCATACTGAATAATAGAATGACTAAGGAGCCAAGAGCGAGACTAATGACTTGCACCATTATCATATCAATAATGACAGAATGATTAGTGTCAGACATATCACTGACTGCTATACTGAGTGAGGTGAAAGGACTACGCATTATGCCACCCTACCCCCTTGTGGTAATCCGACAACTCCACGCATAAGTCCACCGAGGGCACCTCCGGCCTTCTCAAGAGCACCGGGGTTATCCATTGCTGCAGCGAGAGCACCTTGCATAGCAGTAGATTGCATCATACTGGCAATCTGTTGTTGCTTCATCATGCTTTCTTGGACTGCGGCACTGGCACTATTCTGTAATTGTTGACTGTTCATTGTGACTGAATCTGCTGAAGGTAATGGGGAGACAGCACTGAAATCGAATTTCATACTCCCATCCTCTGCTTCTTTCAAAGAAGAATTACTCAATATATGGTGTACTGAGAGACTTACAATATTAGCGATAAGTCCAGACAGGGCTTGTAAATTACCACCGGGGGTAGAAACAGGCCCCGCCAACCAACGGTCAAATGGTACACTGGTCTGAATAAGAGCAGAGATAAGTTCCATTTCACTGGGTGGGGGAGCATACCCATAGGGTTGCGCACCAAACCCTTGCTGAGTTTGCGCGAATTGAGTTTGTTGAGGACCCATACCCATACCCATCCCCATGCCCATAGGTTGACCCATCCCCATAGGTTGACCCATCCCCATAGGTTGACCCATGCCCATATTATTACTACCAAGGGGTAGAGCACCTGTTGCTTGCTGATTCTGAGAATTGTTTCCGAAAGGCCATACCATATTCTATCACTCCTCTGTTGGGATGTCGGGCAGTTGTGCCGCTGGTGGTGCCGAAGAGGCCAACAGTGATTGAAGTGTCGGTCCTGAAGCGGCAAGTTGAGTGGATGTTTGGGGAGGCATCTCATTAGATGTTGAAAGGATGCGTGCATTCGTCCCACTTTGGAATTGTCTCATATCGAAAACTACCATTACAATATCATTCTGTCCAGTTATGTGATTCTGCATATGTACAATAGGTAAATTGTCTCTTTTGGCCTGTTTGAAAAACTCCTCATAATGAGCGAGTTGCATAGGAGTGTTGTCCTTCTTTCTCCCGAATGAGGCAGCAGCAACGACTGGTACAGAGACAGTAGTAACTCCCTTCTTCAGTTTAGCGCGTAATGTGCCTGTGCTGGCCTCTGTTTCTCGCTCTTCCTCACGTTCCCACTTATTCAATAAATGATACAGATGGAGATGCTCAGGGCAATATGTCCCCCTCATCTTACGTCCACTTGTGACATTTTCTCGCGCAATGAACGCTTCACTTTCACCAGTGACTGGATTATGGAAATACATTTCCCATAACGACTTACCTGTTTCTTCATCACGAATATCGTCATAGAGATTACCAGCAGCCCGAATCAAGGCATCGACGTCACACCCATCAATACAACAATGTGTCGTGCTGGAATTATAACGAAACTTCCCACCTATAATTCTCAACGGTGATAAGAATGTCCTCTTAGTAGGCTTCAGCAACCTATAGGCTTGCTTGATATCTTTCCTACGTGCCTTTTTGGGGTCATGGTGTCGAGATGGGAAGAAATTCACTTTAGGTACTTCGATATGATGCATGGTGGATGCTTCTTCTAATTGGCCCTGAGTGTCAGCCATAGCCTGTAAATCATGAAGAGGTACTTGTGACATAGCGGCTATTCTCCGCATATCTGAAGGGGTCTGTTGACCAAGAGGGGTGTGTTGCTGCGAAGGCCAGAATGTCGACATACCTACCATTTCAACATCTCCATCAATGATTTTTCAACATTCCATCCTATTTTAGTAGCCATCATATTCACACGACAGGGTATCCCCGCTTTCTGGAGCCTGACCATCGCAGGACGATGGGCGTTAAATATGTGATGTTCTCGTAAACGCTGAGACTGCCATAACAAATTTGCTTTATCATCCCACCAAACATCTGCTTTGTTAGCGATGACCCATATCTGCTTGGGCGCGTATCTCTTCCCTCGCAAGCGAGAGGCGATACTTCGATATGCCCATCTTCTCTCAATAACGGCATCAGTGAGGAATTCCAAACCACCGACGACATCCACATACCCTTTATTCTCCTTACCTAACGCCCTATCATCAGTTAAGAAGATGACAATCTCCACTCTTCTTTCCACCATGTCGTTGAGCCATAAGTTCCAGAAACGCTGCTGTCCCCCCAAATCGGTAGAGTGGACCACTCTGCGCTCATTTTCCCAGCGGACACGTTTTCTGGATGCACGTGGTAATACATGACCGTGCCCGATGAGTCTCTTGGGATGGAGGGTCCTGTCTTCGACATCTTCCATCTCACCCGGTGTTGTCATGAATCGGTCCAGTGTTGTTTTCCCCACCATTGTAGGGCCATACACTCCTACTCTGCGGGGTTTGAGAAAATGATAGAGTTCCCGACCATACATCAGAGCCCCCATCATAATGGAGCCACCCATTGTCACGGCTGTCATTCACAGGCCCACCCATCCAGCAATCTTGTCCTTCCACCAGATAACGAAATTATCCCATACACTGTAATCCATCCTCACTTCGATATATGATGTCAGTAAAACGGCGATTACCACAGCGATTATGGTGCGAATCCAAGAAAAGCCTCGATAATAGTATTCATCTAATTTATTCTGAGTATGTAAAGCCCGCAATGTCGACTCGGTAGCATCATCTCCCGGGGTTTTGAATAACCAGCCCACATTCATTCCTCGTCTTTGACGAATCTCCCATCAGGCCCTCTCTTCTTTGTTGCCCCAAGGTCAAGAGACTCCTTTTTCGAGGCAGAGTGTTGAGGTATCTCCATTGCCGCTTTCGCTCTGCGCACCATCTCTTCTTGAAGAGCCATGTATTGCACGACTTCAGGGTCGTCTTCTAACATTTTCAGTTGTTGCTCAAATTCAATCTGCTGCCTGCGCATCTCCATTTCCATCTGCTTCTGACTAAATTGCATCTGTTGATGTTGCATTTGCTCTTTCTGGTCTCTTTGCATACGCGCAATCTTAGCATTTGATTCCAATGATTCTTGAGCAAGCAACTTGTAGAAGAAAAAGCCCATCCCTTGTAATGTGAATGTGGCCATTCCATAAGTCAATGCGTTCGTGTAAACCGAGTCTTCTTTGAGCCATAAGTCTGCATCAAACACTGCTATGACTGCACCTACCCATATCGCTACGAATGAGATAAGTCCCACTGTTTGTATGACATCTGCCCCTTCTCTCCTTTGTGACATCGTACCTCCGAGAGCAAGACACTTCATCAACCCTGCGGCGTTGACCAAGTTATTGAGTTTCTTATATTATTGTAATAGAATAATATTAATTTATTTTATCATAATAATGAGAGAGACTTGAGAATATTACCTGCTTCCAATATACTCCATGCTATATCGAATGGAGACATCGCTAACTTATTCTGCCAAGCATCCGTCGCCATTTGCTCATCCCAGTGAGGGTGATGATGTTGAATGAGTTCTCTGACAGCATCTATGTTAATATCAGCCCACTCATTATCATGGATATGCTCCCATAGAGCATTGGGTGTGTAAAGCGCTTGCTCATTTATCATATCTACCATATGTGACTTGTGATTAATCCTTGACGCCATGCTATCTAATCCCTGAATATTTATTCCACTCTCAGGGTCTTTACTATCAACCATAGGGGGCAAACTACCTCCAAATTCATGCGCTTCGAGATATTCACCCGCCTGCTCAGGAGTCATTTCCACTGGTTCCCTGTTGAGCGACACTTTGCTATTCTTACCCGCCTCTTCTACCATCGAGTGACCGGGATTAGACTGTGAGGATATACCAAATGAAGGGTGGAAGAAACTCACCGGTCCCTCCATTCTTTCATCCCCTGTGTCCTCATCTGTGTATGTAGTAGACACGCGTGATAATAACCATGTTGATGGGTCATCAGGGTCAAACCCATAGTCTTCACCACCAAGTGCGATGTTTTCTAAACGCGCACTGATATCATTTTGAGCATTATATATTTCCTCACCCTTTCTGTATTTATCACGGTTTATACCTTGAGGTTCATGACCGAATCCCCAACCATCTTGTTTTCTATGTTGATAGATACTTCTCTCATCATTACCTTTACCCTTCGTATCTATTTTACCGTAATCAGCCATCCCTTTAATTTCATAAGGGGTCATATTGTTGATGAGAGGGAGTATAACACCTCTGTCATGAGCATGGGATGGGTACATACTATGCCCAGTTACTGGCCCTTCACCCATCCCATGTGAGGCCCAACTCCCATCAGGGTCACTAAGAGCATGTGTGTGTATATCTTCACGGTATTTACTCCCTCCCTCTGGGGAGGGGAGTTGAGGCCAGTCGGGAGTAAGGATGGCTGGGTCCATCTGAGAATAAGGTGTGGCTATCCCGTAAGGGTCCATTTCCGGGCCCTCTGTTTCTTGCTGAACAGGCTGTTGAGTAGGTTGCCCTGACAATTCATCAAGTCGGTCACCAAGAGTAGGTTGTTGAGAGCCCCCTGTTAAGACATCTTCTAATTGAGGGCCTCCACCACTATCTGTAGGTAATGAAGCCCTCGCCTGTTCAAATTGACGTGCTGGGTCAACATATGCCGGGGGCTTGAGAGGTTCTCCAGCCAGCCTTTGTAATCTTGCTTGGGTCATCAAATTAGATGACATTGAAGGTGATACAGAGAGACTTTGTAACAAACTACCAAGTCGGTCGCTCTCATCTGGTAATGGGTGTTTCACCTGTTTCAATGGGGCTTCTTCTGGGTCAACCACAGGCGCATGATGCCCTCCCCCGTCACAAGTAGGGCATACACCTAATCCTGCACAATGTAGACACTCATATCTCATGCCGGGAATATCACCCAATCTTGCATCCGCCGCGTCATCTTCAGTGAATTCTCCTTCACCTATTGCACTACGAGCGAATGCAACACGCCCGTCTGCCCCTTCCCCATGGTCCCGAGAACCATACACATTAGTCATACCAAGCACTCTTTGTGCCCTCGACATAGGAGATTCAGCACCTACGTCTTCCCCTTCGGGGGAATCCCCGTGGACATCATGATACATTGCTTTCGAAACGTGACCAAGACCTGCACATTCAGGACACGCTGTCGGCCCACCAGTCACATTGTATTGGTCCCCATGACCATGTATCCCTTGCTGGGCCTCACGTCGCGCTTGCCAAGTTTCAGGAGCGTGTTTCCTTAAATCATATTCTTCCTCTATAGATATGAGTAAATCTCTCAGTTTTTTACCAGACTGACCACTGAACAACGACCCGTTTTTACTTTTAGGATGAGTTACACTGTACACTTTACGCCCGTAAGGGTCTGAATTCATGTAACCGGTAATAATACGGAATATATTAGCGCAGAATTCCTTTTTATCATCGGCTCTTCCTTTGTATTGGTCGAAAGTACCTTGTAAAGGTAAGTCGATAAGGTCACCACTCAAACCGTCCCTATATCTCTCCATATCATCACTACCGCCGAATCGAGTGTTCAGCATGTGACCGATTGCAGTCTGTATAGGGAAATGCTGATTGGGCCAAATGAACCCACCACCTTCTACTGCAGGATTCCTTAAATCGATAGAGTTACGCTCCTCTAAATTATCAATCTCCCTATCAATCATCCTGAGTAGTTTGTCACCCGATAATTTCTGGTCGGGGTTATCACGGTCCCTCCCCAGAAGAAAATGTGCAGCGTCTTGCCCTGCCTCGAACCGTGCACTATCTTCTTTGGCGGTTTTGGCCTTGATAGGAGCAGTGAGTGCTTCCTTGATTGCATATAAGTCATTGATTTTTTGGAGGCCCTCATTATTTTCGCGCACATGCCCCCTCGACTGGGCTGCTATTTTATGATTAGACGCCTCAATCCCTACAGGTAATCTACATACAGGCCTTACCAGCCCTGCATATCTCATGCCTCCTTCTTTCATGGCTTCAGCGACGCGTTGCACCTTCCCGTCTCTTTCACTGTCCGCAGATTCTATTTCAGAGTTAATCTCACTTCGATGAAGGTCATGTTCAGCAAGGTCTTCTACTAATTCCATTATCTCCCTGTCTGGATTTTCTTGGTCTTCAAATCGTTGCCGTGCCTCCTCCAAAACCGCATGCATGTCTGCACCTGTAGGGCAGTAGCGCTTTGGAGATTTACCTTCTCCCGGCATCAACATGTCACGTATGGTATGCAGTACTTCTGGTCCGCGCATGCCTGTTGATACCATATGAGTACATGTCGGGCACGGCATATCTAATGGGTCATCCATGAGTTCAGGAGTCGAAGCAGGCTTCTTCTCACTAACATCTTCCTCTACCCCTTCATCTTCTCGCTCCGCAAGGAATGGTGATTCGGGTTCTTCAGGCTCACCTGAGACTATATCTCTTATTTGGGGGTTAGCAGCAAAGAATTCATCTCTGACTGTGCTGAGTATATCTAATCGCGCTATCTCATTCTCCCTATGTCCCTTCAAGGTCTTTATCTCTTTTCTGTATCTTTCGATATTCCTATCAATAACACCTTCACGCTTGGGGGCTTTACCCTCTTTCTTTTGCTCAAGATTGAATTGTAATAGCCTCTCTTTCTCTTGAATGTCACTTTCGAAACCTGCTATTCTACCTTCCTGTCTTCCTACCCTGTTGTTAACTATTGAGCCTTGACGTATCAGATATTCAATCTGTCTTTGTTCATCAGTGAAGCCATCATCGACTGGTACTGTTCTCCGAGCACCTGCATTAGGTTGCTCAATAGCATTCTTAGTCGCTTGAGCGCCACCATGGTAAACATTCTTTACGAAATTCTTGAAGTCGTCGTCACCCATATTGAGACTTCTGGAGTCATCTGTAGGGTGACGATGAGCGTTTTCATGATGACCATTCTTACACCCGGGACATTCTTGATATTCACCATCGTCGGACTCACGCCACTCCCCGCTTCTATGAGAATTATCTTCTCTCATTTCTGCCATTCGCCTTACTGCTTTCGATTGGTCAATGTGCTCTCTCACTGCTTTACCAAGTGATTGTAAAGCGGCAGGGTTTGTACCATCGTACAATACTTGGGGAGAAACCAAATTGACAATCTTCTCTAATTGCTCTGGCTCTATATCGAGTTTTCTTGATATGTTATCGAATGCTGGAAGAATTGCGCTCTTGAAATCCCCATACAGTTTCGTGAGATTATATATCGCATTCCCCTGAAGAGTAGGTGCTATCACTTCCCAATCTTCGTCTGACAACTTAGCCTTCTCTTCATTTATTTGCTCCTCAGACATATTGTCGAATTCCTCTACCCCCAGTTTTTCTCTAAGCACATCACGTAATCTTTCTGCAATGACATTGTCTCTTTCAGGCCCAGCCTCTTCAGGTCGCTCTCTCCCTATCGTGTAATGTTCTAAGTCTGGCATGTCCCCACCGACCACTTTCTTCAAATCTCTCAAGGCTCTATATTGGTGCATGAAGGCCTTCCCGCTTTCACTACCTTCTATTGCACGACCTGACTCATCAGGTCGTTGTACCAGATTACCTTCTATGTCGCTATTGAATAACTGATGTTGTAAATGGAGAAAATTTTTCACTTGGGGGGTGCCTAAGAAAGCCAATGCGCCTTTCAATCGTGTCACTGCAGTTGGACCATCAGCGTGGGCAGAGCCATCGATAGCGTGACCTAATTCATTAGTAGTGTTTTGCTTTTGTCTATCATCACGCAATTTGTCAGTGACTCTCTTTCTCTTATCTTGCAGCGTTTCCTCATCTTCTTCCCTTTCCGGGCCAAACATTTCTTCCGCCCATTTTCCCCAATCCCCCCTCCGGGTTATCTGTGGGGGGTTTGTGTAGACAGGCATCTCTGCTGCAACTCTACGTCGCGCGCGAGTCAGCAAATCTCGTTGATTGTTTTTCGTCAATTTTTCGAATTTTTCCTTCCCACCGGCTGCTTCTATTGCGCGCTCTTTAATGGCGCCTTCGTCATCCAAAACGGCCAACAGATGCTGAAATCTATCTTCGTGTCTCTCCATCCAATCTTTACTTTCCAACCTCTCAGGGTCAGGACTGGGCGCCTTCAGGAAAATACCCATAACGTCCCGTAGGTCCACACGTGAGGCAAGAAGGGTATAGACATCAATCTTGTGATGTGTGAAAACGATTGGATGATTGAATATGTGGTTTTGCGCGAAAACAAGCCTCGCGAGGAAAAATATTTTTTTTCCGCACGCTGCTAAGCAGTGCGGAAAGCACTGCGGAAAGCGCCCCTCCGGCTAAGCCTTTCCGCACCTGTATCCTTTCCGCACTTCCTTTCCGCAGCATATACTACCATCATACAATGTATGATGATAGTAGTGCCTCAGTGCAGAGCAGCACAGCATTCAGAGCAGTTTAGCGCAGAACCACATGGTCCACCAAGTAGCAGAGCCGCTCTGTATTGCTGCTATACAGTGCTGCGCTGTATAGTGCTGCTATGCTTGACGGGGTTGTCGTCCTCTTCATATCACCATTCATCGTCCTCCAACCATACGGTTAGGCATTCAACCGTAGCATGATACATATTGGCGGCTGCGCCGCCCGACCCCGATTGTAGAGACCGACAGCGTTTCCCCAGAACGGTATATAAACGGGGAGGTTCCCGCAAGCCGGTTGTCCCAGAGCGGGACAGGAGCCAGTGAATATGGCGACAGAACAGGAACGCAAGAAAGCGGAAACAGTGGCGGCTGATGTAGCCGCTGCGGAAAGAAACGGCACGTTGAGTGCAGAGCACGCAGAAAGGGTGCAGCAGGAGATAGAGAACAACCCCGTCTTCGCTGAAGCCATGATGAATGCAAGAGCAGCGGGGTCCGGTCTGGACTCGTTGCAGAATGACCTTGGTGGCATCACGTCCATCACTGAAGAGAACATGAACGAAAGCGGTAACTGGGTAGCAGCCCCTAATGATGTGGGTGGCTTTGCCTTCAAGGACCATGATGTTGTGCAGTTAGTCGTCCTGATTGGCTGGAGAGGCAAGGGCAGCAGAGGCAGCCCAGTGCTGGAGGGACACGGTGTGTCTGTCAAGACAGCAACACGGAATCAAGCCTTGCTTAGTCTGACCTTCGATGCATTGGCCCGACAAGGTCAGCGCATCAACTGGAGCGACCCTCGACTGAAGAACGTCGCAGCAGGTCTTGAACACAACATCGACCTTGAGTCCATCTCCGTCATGGAGAAAGAGAAGCGAGAGTTCAATGACCGAGTCGAAGCGATGGTCAAGAAGGTGAAGCAAAAGGGACATCAGTCCAACCTCGCTGAGATTGGTACTGAACTCGACAGCATCGCCGAGCAGTTGATTGAGGCCGGTGTGACAGGTCCCTTTAATGGGTCCAAGAACACAAAGGTGCCGAAGTCAGCGAGCAAAGCCGCCTTCACTTGGTGAGTCTCTCTCATGGCCGTTGAAAGAACCGGAAGGGGAGCCGGTGACATCTCCCCGACTACAATCTTGGGGCCGGTGCAGTCGCACCGGTCCCTCCCCCTTTTGCCTCAGTGCCCAATGCACTTCGGCCACAAGGGCTCAGAACCAGTGCTCCTTCCCGACCATATGGATGGGGACGTCGTACAAACACGCAACATCAGAACGTCCACACATACCCCCCTACCTCACTACATCCCACTCTCAGGCTTGACCACAAGCCATCACAGCGGACCACTACCACAGTCAGCCTACATGCTGATTGAGTATGTGATTCTGCGCCGTTCCAATACGGAACTCTTGATTCTCTTGTACTATTATGATAGAATAATAGTAAATATATTGTATTATAATAATGAAATAATATCAATAACAATACTTCAGCCAAGCGCTGAACCACTCACTCTCACTATGTCTGTCGGCGCATCCCATCCCTTAGCCGACCACAGTGAGGGGCAGCACTGTGCCGCTAACTCTGCCCCACTTCCCACTCCCAATGTATATGGAGAGATGAACAATGAATAGATGGATAGCATCAGAAGAAAGAGTACGACGAATAGCCGTTAGAATGGCGTGTCATGGACACACATCGACGTGTGATGAATGCCCAGCGATAGCGTACAATCCTAACTGCGCTGTCTCAAGAGAGGCATACACAGAACGAAACTTCCCAGCACTCCACCAGATGGAGACTGAGGCAGAGAAGCAAGGAACGATTGACCACGAAGCACTGAACGGAGTGATGGCATGAAGAAATATGTGACATGGGTAGAGGTGAAACCTCGCAGTCCACCTAAGTCGAAGAGGTTCAAGCAAGGACGCACTGGATACCACCGAGCAATCAGAGCACAGCAAAGAGCCGAAGAGATTCGAAAGGAAACAGAGAGCATTCGATTGTCTCTCTTGAACAAATCGACACAAGGAGAGGAAGAGGAATGAACGAGACAGTTACTGAGCATCGCCGGACCACATTCACCGCAATTGACATCGGTAAATGGCCGAACTTCATGAATTACGCTTGGGGACTTGCTACTAACCAAAGGCGTCATCTCCCAGAGCCTCAGACAATAGAGCAGGCTGTGGTGTACATGACGGACTTCACTACCTTCCCAAAGGGAACTCAGTGGGGACTGAACGATGAGGGAATCACTGGACTCTGGATTCATGACCTTGACTTATTCTTAGAGGAGAACAAAGCAGAGATACAATCCTGCATCGAAGAGGGTGAGCATGTTCTATCCATGGATGAGATAAGGAAGTGTACGATTAAGGAGAGTGAATGAATGAATGCTTTGTCTAAGAAGTATGGCATCGATTTTGTCTACCACATCAACCGTCGATACATAGGGAATGTTTGGGTGGCAGTATGAATAGCGATAAAAGAACCTGCACATGCGGCTTTGACTTTAGATGGTTAGACAATGAATTGTTCGTTGGTCACACCTACGTGACTGAATTAAAATTCAGGACATATTCAAACAAAGA
>TARA_R100001594_G_scaffold30093_1_pt1 | contig 16764 bp, 31 predicted proteins | sample TARA_R100001594 | Tara Oceans TARA_R100001594 (sample SAMEA2622752) | marine metagenome | biome: marine biome (ENVO:00000447); feature: marine epipelagic mixed layer (ENVO:xxxxxxxxx); material: "saline water (ENVO:00002010), including plankton (ENVO:xxxxxxxx)" | depth 150 m | reverse complement strand
AAGGCTTTTACTGGTTTGCCTGTAAGTAACGCCATGTTTTCGCTTACTGGGTCTTTTGGAACCATATCCTCTTCTGTAGGCACTAATTTGGTTGCATCTTTAATACCTAAAGTCTGTAACATTTGCTGGTGTAATTTAGGAAGATCATATAATTGTGGGGCTTGGGACGCTAATTGTAGAGCTGCCTGATACTGGACAACCCGCATAGACATAGTAGCTGCATTAGGATCACTAACAGGAATAATGTCTACCTCGTTATACGCCTTTTGCTCCTCTACGTTATCGGTGAGCATATACTGACTAACTATATCCTTAATTAACCTAAACTCTGTTTTCATAGAGGTATGCATACGAGCCTGTACTGCACTCATAACTTTTAGCATTCTCTCCAAAATAGCTAGAGTTGTGCCTACAGGGGCTTCAGAATTAAGATCAACTCCCTTAAAATCAGACACCGCTGCCATAGATCGACCTTGGTCTATGATATTATTAAACAAAGCTAACAGTGTTTGGGAAGGTTCTTTATAGGGTAAAAAGGCTATGTTATCTAGTATTTTACCTCCGGGTACATCTACATCTCTAAACTCACCGGGCATAATCGGGGTTTCGTCCCCTTTAATACGCAATCCTCTACTTTTAAGCCCACCGGGTAAATTATTAAGTGTACCTGCGTCAACTAACTGCCGAAGTAGAGAAGTACCAGACTTAGCATGCCCACCAAGTAAATGTATAAGTCCAAATCCATAAAATCCAAATCCCGGTACATATGTGTAATGTACAAAATGGTTACGTTTTCTCCTGAGTTGGTCATCAGGGCTCCAATTACGATATATAGATAGTATTGTTAAAGACGACCTATCCATAGTAATGACATAAGGAAGAGCTATTTGGTTGTCATCCTCTCCTAAGTCATATTCCACATGCATCTCAAGAAGTTCGTATCGACTATCTTCTGTTAGATCAACTCCCTCTGTATCATCCTTTTTCTTCTGTATATCGGTACGTAAAAATCCGGGGTCTCCTAAATCAGCATTTCTGTAAAACCCATCTACTTGTAAAAACTTAACCTCGTTTTCAGTCTTACGCATAATATGAGTTACACGGGGGCAGGTATTTAGATCAGATGACCCGTAGGAAACTACCAAATCCTCTGCGGGTATAAACGCTGCACACTGCCTACCCATAGCAGGATCATAGTAAACTTTTTTAAATGCTGACCCCGCCAACGCCAAATTCCATAACAATCTTTCGTGCTCTGGGCGATATTCTGTCATCTCTTCTGTAAGACGGTAATTCATATCGTCACGAACTTGCTCTGCAGCCTTTTCTTTCTCTTTATCACTTTTGCCAACAACTTGGGCTTTTACAGGGCCAGCTGCAGGAAATGTCTCGGTTATAGCCTCAGACTGAAACCTAACTACTGCTTCAGATAATAATGGATGGTATACCCCACAAGCTCCATCCCAAGGTTCAGTTCGCTCTTCTATCTTTAAACCTAAAAGATTTAGCCCATCCTCGTATGTCTTCTTCCACTCTGTACGGCTGTCATCATCAGAATTAAATGAATTTATTAAATCATCGGCTATGGAGGTCAATTCGTCCTCCCCCATATTTTCTGCTAAATTAATATTAAAGCCCGTATCAGGTACATCTTCAGCATCCCCGCCCATAACGACTTCTACGCTGCCGTCATCTTTTATCTCTATATCTACTGCGGTTTCAGGCTCACCTGCCGCAACTTCAATATCCTGTGGGGCTTCTTCTGTAATTGCTTCTATACCTACTTGTAGTGCTGGTTCAACCGCCATTTTTTAAATCCTTTACATTATTTGATTGCATACGGTAGTATTTTTTAGAAGAGTAACATAAAGAGGTGTTTTTTCTCCCATATATGACCCGGCAATATTGTATTCAAAATACTCTTCTGCTTCCTCGTAGCTCATATCTTTAGTTAGATTATCTATAATTAAATCTTTATCGTACACAACTACTACTTCAGATTTTACGTTCCGGGTAAGTCCCAAAATAGCAGAATCAAAATATTCAGCGGGGGCTAAAAACAGAAATCCATCTTGAAAACTCTCACCAAAACCTTCAATAATTTTTTCTTGAATTTTACTCATCTTAACTTCCGCCACTTAAACCCCCTTATTATTCCTTAATAGTAACTTGCTCGTTTATACTTCAACTAATAGTAGGTAGTCTTCCTACGTCTTAGGTATTTAAATTCGTCTTCCTCTTCATCTGTTCCTAATTTAATAAACCCGCCTTGTCTATACCTTAAAAGTGCTTGAGTCGTACTATCTACATAATCATCGTGTTCCCCTGCAGGAAAAGATGCTGTTTCTTCCACAACCTCTTGTGCCCATCTAGTGTCTGGAGCCCAAATTGCCCCTGAAGCAAATAAATCTGTAACTGCGTTTACCCTAGCTATCTTATCATTCCCCCTAGTAGGGGTAAATTCTGACACGGGTATACCCATAGCTCGTAATTCAAATACTAGTGGTGCTCCAGCAGCTTTCGCTTCTATTATCAGTGCATCTGGTTCCCAATCTGTATAATGTTCTTGTGCTTTTATCTTTAATTCTGGAAACTCCATGCGTTTTCTATACGCATCTAACAATATAAGGTTTGGAACGGTACGCCCAGTATCTTCATCCTCCCTATTAAACACCCCCCATGTCGTACAAGCAGAATAATCCGCCCTATTTGTCTTTAAAAACGCTGTATCCCACGACTGAATAATAAAATCACACGGAGGGGGCTTGTCTTGTTCCCAAATACGCCACCATTCACGTTTTATCAAGGCTCCTTCTTCAGATGTAGGGCTTTGCTGATACTGAGCTTGCCATTTTGACACCGGAAGTTGGGTTTTTAGCGTTTCTAACTCCTCTTTTGCCCAAAATTCAGGCCAAACAGGATTTCCAGAAGGCAATATAGCAGGAAATTCAATAACTTTCCATTCATCACCCCCATACTGGGCACTTGCTTTGATAACTTGCCCCGTCAAATCCCGTTTTGACCACCTTGTCATTACCACAACAATAGAACCACCCGGTTGCAAACGCTGTCTTGGGCCAGATGTGTACCAATCGTAAACTTTATCGTAGACTTCAGGGCTCGTTTCAGCAATAACAGCTTCTTGTTCTGAGTGCGGGTCGTCAATAATTAACAAATCAGCACCTTTACCTGTTACAGCACCGCCTACACCAATAGCAAAGTAGTCACCTCCAGCATTTGTGTTCCATCTACCAGCCGCTTTAGAGTCAGATTGTAAATGCACCGTGGGAAACACCTCTTTATACTGGTCGCTACCTACTAAGTTTCTAACCTTACGACCAAAACCCACGGCTAATTCTGCAGTATGGGACGTTTGTATAATTTTTTTATTGGGAAATTTACCCAAGAACCAAGCAGGTAGCAGATAAGACGCAAACTCCGACTTAGTATGGCGAGGAGGCATATTAATAATAAGTCGCTTAGTTTTGCCCTCTGCTACCTCTTGGAAAGCCTCAGCCATTTTTATGTGGTGTCGCCCTTCTATAAACTCAGGCCACATTGTTTTTACAAATTTAATAAACTCTTTTTCTGCTTTCCTACGTTCTTGCCGTTTTGCTAGCTCCTCCAACAACTCCAAAGTCTCTGTTTTCTCGTACACCGACATATGAGGTATTTTAGCTCTAATCTGTTGGACTTGTTGTGGGGTCATTTTTCTATAGGTTTAGGTTTAATTAACTCTCTTTTTTCTTTAAAACTTTTATGTTCTATCCCCTGACTAAGATCAGGAGAACCTAACTCTGCAACAACATCTATAGACTCAGAAGACACAGACTCTAATACTTCTACTTCTTCTGCATCTATAACTTTTTCTAGTTTTTCATACAGGCGTTTCTCTAATTCCTCAGTGCTCTGATGCTTTATCGTTATTTCGGTTCGTTCCGCAAATAGCCCTACATCTGTAATCTTACCTAGTAACTCCAAAGCCCGCATTCTAGTCCTTGCATCCTTAGAGTTAGACTCTTCAATTAATCTATTGGTTATGTAAGTACGTAACTGTGCAGAGCTATCTACAATCTGTTTATCGTATTCTGTCAGTAGAGCTGCAAGGTGCATTCCAACAGCAGGGTTTTGTAGAGCTGCCGAAACTTTCTTTTCCCCAGTGTAGACTTTACGAGCAGCTTCTTTGTCTTCTTCTGTAGGCTCAATTTTTACCCCAAAACTACCTAGAGCTTGTGCTGTTTGACAAGCAACTTTGGCTCTTTTAAGTGTAGTAGTTAATTCATCGGGAGATAAATCTATTGGTAAAGGTATACCGCTATCAAAAGATACTGAAAGATCACTCATCCTTTTATATGCTCCTGTATAGCCCAATCTAGATATACTTTGGCTTTCAGCAAATCCTGCACCCCGCCTTTATGTTTATACCTAGATGTATATTTGTAAACATTGCCCATACAATACGCTATGTATCCGTCTTTGCCTAGTTTTGCTCGGATATATTGAATTACTTCTATGCCACCTTCCGTATAATGTTTGGGGTGATTTACAGAGTCATCTGTATTAGATTCCCCAATGTTGTATTCCCAGTTGGGCACAGTTTTTCTAGCATCGTCCATGCTTTTCTCCATAAATACAGTAATGTATCAAAAAATATTATTTAAGGAAACAGGGGAGGTAAAAAATAAGTGACGGGGGGGTTTTTTGAAAAAATTTCAAATTGTTTGTGCAGATTAATATATATACATAAAAATATTTTGACAGGTCAGTTTAGGGGCTCCCACCCCCCGTAGGGACACCCCACCCCCCTATTATTTCCTAGTATTACTTGACATTAAATGGTAAGTTTGCCATAATAGGTTCACTGGTCGCAGTTAAGGGCCAGCAACCAATAGGAGAATATCATGGGACAACCATTAATCAATCCAGAAACACAGTTTAGAACATCAATGGCAATATACATTGACAAGATTAGATATGGCAAGAGAACGTTTACAAAGGATCGTGCAGAAAAATATCTAATGCAATTAGCCGCACAACTTGATGAGTTAAAGAGATTAGAGAAAGATACCCATACAGATGCAGGTAAAGAAAAACTTTGCAGAGCTGTTTGGAGACTGTAGTAATACCGAATGGGGGGACGGTTTCCCCCCTTATTTTTTATAGGAGAAGTATCATGGAAGCGAAGCAAATCTTAGATTCATCTGATGAGACATTACAAAAAGCATTGCACAAGCTAATGTATTGTTCAAATTCAACCCGCATAAAGAATTTGGTGGTACATCACAATGAGAAAGATAAATGGTCAATTCACGTTAACTTTATTACCAATGATCAAATTTACGATTACGATGGTAAGTAATACCGAATGGGGGGACGGTTTCCCCCCTTACTTTTCTAGGAGAATATCATGAAGTATTTTTACCAAGTAACTATGGTTGTATCCGCAAGCATTGCCGTATTGTTTGCATACTGGGCAGGAATACATACTGGGTTATCAGATACAGATAACTGGGGAACAATAGCTCAGATGTTACCAGACGGAGAGTTTGGTTCCTTGTCAGTACTCTTACTTGTCTTTGCTTTCGCACCATACTTAATACTGCAAGATTACATTAACGATACACAATTAGAAGAATGACTAGGAAGGGGATGAAATATTCCCCTCCTTTTCTGATACCAGTTATCAGACTCTAGGCCTTGCTTTTCTGTAGGACACCATATATATGATACCCTATGGTTGACATTAAATACCAATATGTCCTATTATATAGTCACTGGGCAGGAAACTCTCCAGTAACATTATTAAATAACCAATTATGAAAGGTAGTATCTTATGAGTAAGAAACAAGCTAGTGACATCCTTAACTATTCAACAGAATATGCAGGGATTACGCACACCATACGGGAACCTAAGGTTCCTTTTAGTGTTTCGGCTATGAGTGACTTATCAGCTAGTAAAGACGAACAACAGCATTCTCTTTGCTTTTCGATACTTCGACCAGTAGCAATGGGCAATACTATAGCATTTGATAGTTTAACCCCGACAATTCGTAAAGAATTACAAGGGAGTCGGTCATTAAAATCAACTGACTTGAGCGAAGAATCTAGAGAATTTTTAAAGATACTTAATCAAGCAGGTATAGCTAATGCGAGTGGTAATTTGAGGATAATCCTTAATTATACTAATGAGCAATTAGCTAAAGCATTTTCGGCAGGATTCGCTAAAGCGAAGAAATTAGGATCACATCTTACACTTCACCAGCTAGCAGGATTCGTTAAGGATTATTTCTCTAAGGATTTTCCTAAGAGCACTCCGAAGACTGGCGGAGTAGTAGTGACCGAACCTGCTAAAAAGTACAATGATCTGAAAGCTTCAATAGTAAAGTTTGCTATAAGAGAATCTAATGGCAACAAGGAATACATCAAAAGAATATGGAAAGAGTTTCTTAAAGACCATATGACAGCGGATGAAGTTAACGACATAGTTAACAAGATAGCAGAATCTAAGTAATACTTTTAACCCTCGGCAGAAATGTCGAGGGTTTTTTTTTGGCTCTGCCACCAGTTCCCTGACTATACGCCTATCTTACCTTTTGATACCAGTTCCCTGACTATACGCCTATCTTACCTTTTGATACCAGTTATCAGACTCTAAGCCTAGCTTTCCGTAGGGCTTCATATATATGACTCCATACACTCTCAATAAATACCATGAAATAAATTGTTATGATGTTTTCTATCATATACTAAAGTTTTTACATTTGTAAAAACATTGCTACATCCGCATATAATCAGGGTTTGCAGGAGATTAGCACGTGAAAAAAGCCCTTTGTTTTTACATATATATTATTTTAGTGTAAAAAAGTATATAAGTAAGTAACCCTCATGTGTCTGTACGAGGTAGTCTTATTGTTTAAGCTTTCATTTATATTCTCAAAAAACCAGATTTGTAAAAACAAAGCCATTTTTACTCACAGAAATCCCCCCATATCCCGCATTATTCCCCATTGTATTAATGTTTAACTAATTGTAAAAACACCACCTCATATTCTAAAACATTATAACAATACACTACTTGTTATTAGGTATTACTTAGTAGGACATATTTGACACCATACAGGAAATATGCTATAATAATAATGTAGCAATTCGTCTTGCGTATATGTAGCGTTTGTCCATTTATGTGAGATTTGTTCATTTCGTATGACATCATAATTATGGTGTCCTACAGAATACAGGAGGGTGTTATGTCAGCAATCAAGCAGTTATTATTTTGTAGCGTATGTGATGTAGATGTAGATATAGACAGAGTAGATTTCTGTCAGAAAACTTACGGCAAAACCTATTGCCTAGACTGTGGTGATAAGCAAGCCACAATCGCTAGAAGTAAATGGACAGTTGCTCAGGAGTATACCAAAGGTAACTATCAATTTATTACCCAAGATTCTGTGCGTAGTACCTTACGCCAGACTAACCCCAAAAACACAAGGAGATAATCATGGAGCTAGATATAAAATGTCAAACAGCTATAGAGTATCTAAAGAGTAGAGACAAGTATGTAAACGATCCTAGATGTACATTCAGTCCCAAGTCTGCCAATCAGATGCAGATGAAGGTGCATCACGTACGAGACACAATCCAAGAGTACCGCACCGCCATGCAGTTGGGTGGTGGATGCACAATGACCAGAATAGAAGGGAGTGAGTAAGATGAAAATGGATGATATAAATCTTGGGGTTGCCATAGGGCTCAACGCTACATGGACACTGGGTGGTTTCTTATTATGTGTAATGGTAGGAATAAACCCTGTGCATTATACAATTTTCATAGGATGGTTATGCGTAGGATTATTCGTACTTTATATATTAACGCCAGAGAAAAAAGAGGAGGAGTGAGTAATGAGTTATGTTATTGCAGATATTACCTTTTACAAGGTAGACGAAGATGGTAACGATATTGTAGATGCTGATGGGAAACTAATTCTATTCGAACCGAAAGGCAGGTGGAAACAGTTAGAGCATTTAACTGAGGGGTGTGATGATTCTGATTTTCAACCAATACATAAGGAGAAGAAAGATGGTTGATCCGATTGTATGTACAGGTGTATGTCTAGTGTGTACCGCTATGGCTTACTATGTTGGCAAGGGAGTAGGGGGGAAACCCATGAGGTTTCTGTTCTACAAATTACAAGAAGAAGGTTATTTTCAAATAACTGAAGACACTAAAATCATAATTAGGAAATCATAATTAGGAAATCATAAGGAGAATATTATGGAGCAGTACGGAGCAGACGGAGACTATGCAACATTGAAATCTAGTGGAGCATTAATATCTCTAAGTTGTAATCAATATCAGAATATGTATAGCCACATACCTTTAGGGGAAGAAGTAGCCCGTGACAAAAACGCCAAGACTAAACGAGGCATTAAAGTTAAGGTAAATTTGTTGGCAGAGAATGACCATAAACTTAAGGCTATAGCTAAACACGTATCTCAAGTTAGGGCTAAGTCTATATATCCTTATGCTTTTCCTTGGACGGCAGGGCAGGGGGGTATGATGTATGTACCCACAGGGAATATACCTATAGTTATGCAGAAGACTTCTAGTGACGAGAATTATTTTTGGAAGTTGGTTGATGAGTTCTGTTTGGCGTATCCAAGCCTAAAAGCCAAAATGCCTGATATTTTGGAGGATTTGTATGACGAGTCTAAGTATCAGCATGTAGATGAGGTCAGAGCGTCTTTTACTTGGAATCTAAATTGGGGTGATGTAGATGCTACGAGTCATTTCTTTTTGGAGTTGGAGCAAGACAAGCTCAATGATATGCACGATAAGAAACTCAAGGCTATAAGTAAAGCTGTAGAGGATAATAGTAGGTCTATGTATAAGAAAGTGCATGACCATGTGGCGACTCTTATCCACAAAGCGACTACAACTATAGATGAGGAGGGTAACGAAACAAAACCTAGAATACACGATACCCTTATTCCCAAGATGCGAGAGGACTGTGAGGTACTCAAACATCTAAATGTAATGAATGACCCTACTTTGGAGGCTATGCGAGCTGACTTATTAAAGTTGGTTACAGGTACAGATGTAGAGGCATTGAGAGATTCAGCGGCAGAACGAGAAGAAATAAAAGCTAAAGCTGAAGCAATGAGAGAGAAGTTCAATTTCTAAACCGTATGACATCATAATTATGATCTCATACACAAATATAGGAGAAGTATCATGGCAGATAAAGTTAATCACGCAGAAGCAGTAAACATTATTGAGGCAATGGGGCCAACTGATTGGGTTCGTTTGATCGGCCCCGTGGGTTGTGGCAAGAGTTCAATCCTTAACACATTGGCAAAACGTAACCCAGAGCATGTGCCTATACATTTAGATGTACCCACAATGGACTTTCCTGATTTCTATATGCCATCAGTGGACAAAGAGAAAGAGGAGTCTATGCTCTTTCTTAACCGTAGGTTCGGCAAAAGTGACCCACGACCTAAGATATATCTGTACGATGAGTGGGATAAAGCTATGGAGAGTGTGAAGAAGATGACCTTACAGCAACTTCTGCATCTAGACTTCAATGGGTGGACACCGCCAAAAGATACAATGCGATTCTCTACAGGTAACCTGAACAGTGAGGGAGTGGGTGACACTATCCAAGCCCATGCTATGAATCGGAATATCGAGATCGAGATAGGTAAACCTACAGTCAGTGAGTTGAAGGAATACGCATTGGACAATAATTGGGCTCCAGAAATTATCGTGCTACTACAGGAAGTGCCAGAATGTTTGGATGACTACAGGGATATGGACGATGCACAGATTACAACGGAAGAAGAACGTATGAAACATAATCCCTATATACATGACCCCAGAGTACATAAAGGTCAGTTTGTAAGTCCCCGATCCTTGGAAAGAGGTAGCCGTATCATTAGCAGTAAGTTGGGGGACAACACAGAGTCTATGTTTAAAGCTTGCTCTGGTAATTGGGGGTCAGCTATGACGGAGAAGTTTCGTACTATATTGCAGACTTCCAATCAATTACCCCGATGGCAGGATATAATGGATGATCCTGATACAGCTAAACTACCAGAAAGCGGTATTGCTGAGACTATCCTTGTGACTAAAGCACAGAATCAAGTGAAGAGTAGTGATGCTATGACTAAGTGGATGACATATCTTAATCGCATCGAGTCAGTGGAGACTCAATCCATGTTTGCTACCCTGATGTATCGGATGGGGGGAGAAAAGCAGAGACTTGCTATGCACAATCAGATGTTCACCAAGTGGGCACGAGACAATAGGTGGGTATTTGCCGCTGATAAACGATAGGAGGATACATGAAACTAACAGTAAAACAACGGCTAGTGAAGAATCATGTGGCTCTAAGGAATAATCAACATACAGTTTTGTACAGTGAGATTATTCGATTGGGTAAAGCTACAGTGTGTAAAGATACACCTACAGCGTACACTGATGGGTTGAATGTAGTTTATGGGCATGATTTTTGTGACCAACTGACAGACTCTGATTTTAGAGGTGTGATACTGCATGAGAATCTACACAAAGCATTTGAGCATTTAGTAGTGTGGAGACATCTATCTAAGATCAACCACAGGAAAGCCAATATGTGTGCAGATTATGTCATAAACTGGATTATTGTTGATTTGGAGAAATTGACTAATGGGTTTGTGACTTTACCTGAATGTGCGTTGTATGATCCCAAGTACAAAAATTGGAGTGTCCAGAGAGTGTGGAACGATCTACCCGATGACCCAGAGGGTGACTCTATGGACGACCATGATTGGGAAGGGGCTAAAGAACTATCTGAGGAAGAGCAGAAGAAGCAGTCTGAGAGTATAAAAGAAGCTCTAAGGCAAGGTCAGTTGATTGCGGGCAAGATGGGGGGAAATATACCTAGAGGTATAGGTGAACTCACAACCCCCAAGGTTGAGTGGAGTAAAGTAGCACTACAGAAGTTGGCATCTGATGTTAAGGGACATGATAGTCAGTCTTGGAGAAGATTCCAACGTAGGTTTGTACATCAAGAACTCTACTTCCCTGAGCACGTAGGTAACTCTGTGGGGGAGTTGGTGGTAGCTGTAGACTCGTCTGGCAGTATGGGACAGAAAGAATTACGCCATGCACTATCAGATGTATATGTAATGATGCAAACATTGAATCCCCGGAAGGTGCATCTATTGTATTGGGATGCTAGTGTAGATGCACATGAAAGGTATGAACCGTCTACCTATGCGTCACTACCAAAATCTACTAGACCGATAGGGGGTGGTGGTACAGACCCCCAATGTGTAGTGGACTACATGAAGAAGCATAAGATGAAACCGTCAGCAACTATGGTGTTTACTGATGGCTACGTTAATTCATGGGGTAAAGGTTGGACTGTCGACCCCCTGTGGATAATTATACCTAATGGCAGTAAACAAAAACCCAATGTGGGTACAACTATTTATATGTAAAGGAGGTAAGTGATGGAGTTTGACAGTGACGACTTAGATGATTTTTGCGATCAGCAATTTGGGCATACAGATTGGTCGTTCTACGACATGATGACGGAGGAAGAAATAAAGAAGCAAAAGAAAAATATGTATGTGATTGCTCTTTTTATAAAACCCAGAGAAGGAGGCAAAAATGAATGATACAGAGATCTTAAAAAAAGTTGAGGAATGGCTGATAGAAGAGGTATATGAGGGTGCAGAAATTGTTGAAGCCAAAGATAACAAGGAGGAGGCCGTCACTTCAGATGGCACTGATGACATCATATATGGTCGAGCCGAATGTGCAGAAGGTCTTTTAAAACAAATGGCAAAGTGGAAAGGGGAGGGGGTGAAGAATGAAAATTGATTTTACGACAGATGTTTTTGGCGAGCATTGTGACGTTCAGGCAGAAGTCTTTAACAATAAAATTTCATACATTAAGTTGGATGGCGATAATTATGTGCACGATTTTGATACCCTGCCAAAATTTTTAATCGATGCTATTTATCAACGGGCAAAAGAGGAGGGGGTGAGTGATGAGTAAAACTTTTTTAACCAAGAAACAAAAAGCAACTCTAGAAAAATCGGGGTGGGAAATTCCTCCCACTAAGGAGGGAGTCATTTGGTTTGGACAGGATTGGGACAGTAGAAAAAACTCTTTGGTATCAATTAGCAACGAGCATCCTGATTTATTAGATGCATCAGATGAGAGCATTGTTGGATATGATTTTTTGGTGGTAGGTATTAGACCTAACAAAGGGGGTGAGTGATGCCCAAGTACAAAGTGAGTTTTGAATACGAGGCAGAGGTGGAAGCAGACAATGAAGAGGATGCCATCTTCAATTGTTCTACTCTCATATGTGAATACATGGGGGATAACGCAATAGTAGAGGAGATAGAGGAGGGTAAGACTTGGGTAACTGAGGAGGAGTTGCGACAGCTTTGTTTGAAAGAGACAGAGCAGTTCGTAAAAGAATCAACAAATAAAAAGGAGAATAAAAATGACTAAAAGAAAATTTAGGGTGGATGCAGTGCTTGATGTAGGTTATTCACTCATTGTTGAGGCAAGAGATGAGGACGAGGCTTATGAGATTGCCAAAGAAAGGCCGGAGGATTTCCGAAAAGCTGACGATGGGCATGAATGGACGGTGGACAGCAATGTCATTGAATTGGAGGGAGATGAGTGATGTCTGATAGAAAAGCATACTTTAAAAAATATCGTGAGAAAAATAAAGAAAAGATAAAAGCATACTTTAAAAAATATCGTGAGAAAAATAAAGAAAGGATAAAAGCACAACGTACAAAATATCGTGAGGAGAATAGAGAAAAGAGACACGCATACTCTAAAAAATATCGTGAGGAGAATAAAGAGAAAGAAATAGCACGACATAAAAAATATCGTGAGGAGAATAGAGAAGAGTTTAGAGATAGGACGAATAGAAGTAATTTTAAAAGAAGATCTCTTATACCAAGAAAGGAGATTCCAAAAGAGTTAGTAGAAGCACATGTAACATTAGTTAAAATTAAACGATTTCTTAAAAACCAACAGGAGATAACATCATGAGTAAACCTACAAAATTCTCAAGTAGATCAGGAATAGACACGTTAACGGACGATTTACTTGATCTATATAAATGTGCTGTAGCAGGTACTATGAAACGAGCAGATGTAGATACTGCCGCAAATGTAGCAGGTAAAGCTATTAATGCTTTTAAGGCAAACTATGAGTATAAGAATCTTAGGAAAAATAGAAATATTGATCCAGTTAATTTTGGTGAATAACAAAGGAGCCGTAGGAAGTCATAATTATGACTTCCTACAGAGAACAATATGAGTTGGATAGTAAAAGTTAAATTTGAAGTAGATGAGGTTGAGAACGCAGATGTATTCACAGAGTTACTCTCTAATCTGGGTGATGGCATTCTTAACGGTGATAACCTTATAAGTTTTTCAATTAAAGAAAACCCTGAGTGGAAAGGAGAATAAGCATGAGTGATATAGAAGAAGGTTTGTTTTCGGTTCGGCACGTAGAAGTTAATCCGGTTAAGCGTGTAGGTGTACGTGATAACGATCTATTAGGAACCTCTACAGAAATAGAGGTAAGCATAGGCGAAGCTACATGGATACTAAATTTATTCGGTAATAGTGATCCGTATACTTTGATTAAGTTATTAGAAGATGGTGGGGTTGCTAATGTGAGTATAAAGAGACGGCTAGGTGATGAGAAAGATAATACAAAATTAAAATCCGTAAAATAAATTTTAAATAAGGAGAGTAATCATGGCACGAGAAGAAAGAGAATTTGTATATATGTGTAACTTAGAGGATATAGACAAACAAGGGGATACGGTAAGAGATGGTATGAGGGATTTAGCACGAGAAGTTATATGTCGTTTCCCTAACTTATGTTTATCTTTTACTAAAAGAGGCAGGGTTTGGGCAGGTGATGACAAAGTAACTTATTCATCTACGAATCAATTTAATATTGCAGATAAGCGTGATCCATATACATCACTAGCTAAAATGAGTAATCAAGGGAAAAGATATATAGATTCTAGTAGTTCTAATAAGCCGTATTATGGTATCAGTCATAAAGACATTAGACTAAAAAATAATGAAAAGAAATCTACAAATATTAAAGCAATTATAAAAGTGTTAAAGAACTTAAAAGTGCATGAACAGTTTACAGAAAGTTACACTGTTAAAGGACACGTAAGATTTGTGTCTAAATTGAACGACTATAAAAGAGTAATGCATAGTAGCCTAAACGGAAATGACTATTACAAAACCCAAATAAATATAAAAGAAATACATAACATGGTACAACATGGGTATAAACCTGTAACTGGAACATTTAAAGAAGCTTTTGAAAGGTACTATACACATTACGAAAACAATGAAAAAGCTAGAGCGTGGAGTCCTGCAATTTATCATGTCTTTAAAAATGTAGTTACAGATAGATACACGGTTACAAGGGCTACTCTAAAAACAGGTGCTGATAGTATAAAATTATTTCTAAACCTACAGAATCCAGAAATAATATGTGAAAGGGTTACTGAGAAAGACGTACCAGAAATTATCTCTGATCGGATGGCGGTTATGGATATGGGTATGGATATGGATATAGGTAACGACTTAGCTAGAGTAACTGAAAGTAAGTATTTCGAGGGTACAGGCATGAAGGAAAAGCCAAATAGATGGTGGGTTATCCTCGATGAGTAGGGCTATGGGTTTAGGTTATAAACCAATAAGGTTAGAGGTTAAGCCTGATGGTATTGAATTCTGGGACTATACGGGCGTAACAGGAAGACAAGGGAGAGAACTTATACAGGAGGAAGATTTACCTGAAGAAGTTATGCGTAAGTATTCACTACTTGCTATAGCTGAAGTAGGTACTGAAGTATACGGAATCGGTTCAAGAGATACCGAAACTATTTATCACATATCAATAAATATATAGGAGAATATCATGGCGTTTGGACAAATAAATTTTAGTCATTATCCAGTATTAAATAAATATATAGATGCAGTGGAACGATATGAATCCACAAAACCTATAACCAGAGGGAAATACAAAGGCTTAGTACCTCTTGCTAGGCGAGCAGATGTATTTCAGTTTATGCAGAAAGATGAACACACAGGAGATGTTAACATCTATCTCGAAACTCCTCCTATGGCACACGCTATAAAATGTTTTGCAGGGGTAAATCAACCTGTACTATCTTTCCGAAGGGATGGGGGTTTAAAAATAGGCTTTCGTATTCTACATGGTGAACCTGATCTCAATAATAAGGTATGCCATATGGTGCAATACATATTGGGGAATAGTCTGTATATAGGGTGGACATGGGGCATGCAACCTGTAGTGCATCATCGTCATCTAGTTACAAATACTGATATTAAATATCATGCTTATTTTGCACCTAATGATGGGACGAGGTGGCATTTTGATGGTGACAGAGAATGTTTAAATGCAGGTACAGGTCTAAATTGGGTTGTTAATAATGATAAGAAACGTGTAATAACACAACAATATCGTGGGTTGTTTGACTACATAAAAACATCCACTGCGTTGATGCAACTTAAAGATAGGAACAGGTGGGGGGAAACTGTAGTGGATGAATATCGTATAGACAAAGTTTTATCTATGCACGAAGATATAATCCCTGCATTAGCAAATCCTGAGGCTTTTGATCTACATTCCCAATTTGTAACTAGTGCGTTAGAATCTTGGGATCAAATGGGATTTGTAAGTAAACGACCTAAAGTAATAGCCGCTATGCTACGGAATGTTATATACAAATATTATGCTCGTTTTATTGTAGAGGAAATTAAGATTGACCAGAGAGCAGATGGTTCGTCTGATCAAGGGCAATTTCCTAGGAGAACTAATGATAAATACAGAGGGTGGTACGAATCACGGTCGAGAAAGATAAACGGGCTAAAAGCACTAAACAAATATATTACCGATAATAATCTACCGATGCCTTTGATTAACTCCGGTTATGAGGATTGTATATAATGAGTTTAGATAGAGATATATTAGTAGGTATCCTCGACATTATATATGAAGAGTTACCTTCTGAAAGAGATAAAGAAGTTTTCTCTGAGGCGGTAAAAAATGCTCATACAGAGATAGCTACATTATTAACTATGTTAGCCGATATGGACAAAAAGGGGGACAATCGTGTTTTACACTAAATTAAATCATTTCGCTTTTTGGCTATGGGTTTGTTTATTTGTTGCTATGGCATGTACGCCCCTATTAGTAGAGATAGTTAAGAGTATATTAGAAGTTGTATGAAACCGTTTTATGAAGAAGAAGTATTTATAACGGGGGAGGCATCTAAGGATTCCTCTCACCGTTGTAAAAGAATACACAAACTAGTAAATTTAAATTATCAAAGACTTGAAATGGCTCTAAGTGGATGGGTTATAGATGACACCAGAAGCAAAAATAAAACATCAAGTTTACAAAGTATTGCGTAAAAACAATGCTTATTATTTTTCGCCTATCATGAATGGATATGGTAAATCAGGTGTACCTGACATAATTGTGTGTTATAATGGGAAGTTTGTAGGTATTGAATGCAAGGTCGGTAAGAAGAAACCTACAGAGTTACAACAAAAAAATTTAAATGAAATTGAGTCATCAGGAGGGCATACGCTAGTAATTAACGAAAACAATATATTAGCGGTGCAGGATTTACTTAATAAAATTAAATAATAGCGTGATGTCCGAATTCGGATGTCATGCGAAAC
>TARA_R100001594_G_scaffold31971_2_pt1 | contig 16767 bp, 16 predicted proteins | sample TARA_R100001594 | Tara Oceans TARA_R100001594 (sample SAMEA2622752) | marine metagenome | biome: marine biome (ENVO:00000447); feature: marine epipelagic mixed layer (ENVO:xxxxxxxxx); material: "saline water (ENVO:00002010), including plankton (ENVO:xxxxxxxx)" | depth 150 m | reverse complement strand
GATGAAAACGCATTACCAGCCGGGGACTTTGGCAAGCTTATTAAAAAGCTACGAGTTCAAAACTTAAAAAAGCAAATGTCTCAATTGCTCATCAAAGACACTACAGGGCTATTGCGTGGTCCGGGCGAGATTCTAGATGGCGAGTTGGCTCACAACGAAACGTTAATGTATGAAATAGCTAAATATCGCATAGAGCAAGACGGAACTGAGACGTATATTCAAAGTATCTTTTTACCTATAACTCACCAAGAAAAGCTTTCCTATTATGATACTCAGGTGATTCCTTTCCAAGATTATTTTTATAAAATATTCTCACATAAGGCTATTTTAGGAACTCGCTACCGCATCGGTCGAGACAAAGAGTTCAATGTAGATTTAAAAGATGTGGGCTATGAACAGGCAGCAGATGGAACGTATTTTAGCAAACTTGAGTTAACTTACGAGGTTGAGCCTTATATCGAATTGGTTCGAGTGCCCTACTACAATACTACAACAATTAATCTTGCCAACGATGTTATAAACTACACACGCATCGAAGATACACCGCCACTACCTCCGCAAGTTAACTTTGTTCCATATAGAAATGTAAGAAACAAAGTTTTAATTTTACTTCAGAACTCTTTGGGAGAGTATGAAGCTTATCCTCGCGTGATTTATCCCGGCACAGACCAAGAGATATTTAATAATGTCTACAGCAGCCAAGATAGACCTTTGGATAGCAAAGTTTTATTTAAGTCCGACGACTCTCAAGGAGTGTTTGAAATTTTCAGGTTGGAAACTCAACCAGAGTCTTACATTGACTTTCAGAACACACCCACGCCAGATATTACCGAGCTTAATTATTTTGGCTCTAGCCGACAGGATTCTTTTGTAGATACCTTAGAACCCAATAAGGACTATTATTATACAGCTCGCTTTGTGGATATCCATGGAAATATCTCTAATCCAACTGATATTTATAAAATTAAAATTATAGACGAAATCGGTGCCATGGCTTATATGACCATTGATGTGATGGATATAAGAGAGATGCAAAAAAACACTTATAAAAAACAATTTCCTCCGACGAAAAAGATGAGGAAGTACTTATATATGAAACCCAATTTCATACAAACATCTATTGTCCCTCCCGAAGTGGATGCGGAGATAGACGGCAGTTATGCAGATTACCCGGTAAAATTGGGCGCTGATTTCGTTGGAGAGGGGGGTATCAATCCTAGCATATTTGGAAAAAAATTCAAGTTAAGAATAACCTCCAAACAGACTGGAAAAAAGATTGATATCAATTTAAATGTTAAGGAACCCCAAGAAATCATTATTAATGAATAATTATACTAATTATAAAAAGGAGAATTTTAGATGGCTTTTTTAGATAACTCGGGCGACATCATTCTGGACGCCGTTTTGACCGATACGGGAAGGGCAAGACTGGCAAAAGGTGACGGCTCTTTTAAGATTACAAAATTTGCGTTGGGAGATGATGAAATCGACTACACAAGCTTTGACGGCAACAATGCTTCCGGCTCGGCTTATTACGATCTGGAGATCCTTCAGACCCCAATCTTTGAAGCATTCACTAATAACGCAGCCTCGATGAAATCTAAATTGATCAGCCTTACAAATAATAATCTTCTTTACTTGCCCATTATGAAACTGAATAAAGAGGCCAACGCATTCAAACCCACAACAGAGGGTCTGAGCACTTATGGAAGCGGTAGTCACGTATTTATGGTAGATACAGAAACTGTTAACCAAGTAAACACCAACAACAGCGGAATCCCTGTGGGCGTTCTCAACGCAGCAGGAGGTGATAACACCAGACGTCTTCGTACTGACCAAGGTATCAACTCTACCGAGCTTTCTGCCGATCTTTCTCTTGATCCGGAATTGAAAGAAACTCAATACATTGTCGAGATCGACAATCGTTTTGGAAAAGTGTACGATGCAGTATCTGGCGATACTACCCCAGCAAACCCTGCATTTATTGATGACGACTCAATCGCCTCTTATTACATCACTCAGAATATTGGAAGTTATATCCGAGACTCTAGGGCAGGTAATACAGACTCTGCTAAGGGCACTATCAATGCCAAAGCGCAAGAATTTAATGAATCGATTGCTGGACCCAGAGGTACCACTCTTCAGTTTGGTATACTTGCATCCATGGATTTGGTCTCAAGCACTTATCTTTTCACAACCATCGGTAGCACCATTAATGATGGTACAACGGCATACTACTTTATTGACTCTACAATTAAAGTGACTGGTGTTACAACAGGATATCGACTTGATATTCCAGTTAGATTTTTAAAGAAACAATAAATTAAGGACAGGAACTAAAGATGGCTAACACATTTAAAACTTTTTTGAACAGCGATATCGCAAACACACGAACTTTGTTGCATGAGGCTATTCCAATCACGGGAACAATTGTATCAGGTACTTATACCAATGATGCTAATATCAAAACATTTTCCCATGGAATGTTTGAAGCCGTCTATGATTACCCTTACTTAAGTTCCTCTGCGAATCAAATTTTTGATATCACTTCCGGCTACTCAGCCAACAGTGCTCTTTCGGGTAGCGATCATACCCAGAATGCCAAAAAGATTAATATCTACAACCAGCACGCACAAGTTCTGACCGGCTATGATGTAACCGGCGCCATCCAGCAGTTTGATCAAGATGGAAATATCGCCGCATCAGGCGCTAAAATGAAAGAGTGTTTCTTTTTGAACTTTGCTCGCCTCCTTAGTAAAGACGAAATCAAGAAAGATAGTTTTAGATTTCAAGTGTTCACCTCTGCTAGTTTTATTACAAGTAGTGCAGGTGCCTCTCGCCTTAGAGGTCTTAAAACCTTGGGTGATTATGGTGCAGCCACATCGTATAAAGTTAACTCACCCTCGGGAGAGTACGGATTGCTCTATACTAGCTCCGCAACACCAAATAAGGACAGCGCATTCGGACATGTTTATTATCAAGCCGGAATTGTTGTTTTGACCGCTTCTCTGTTCAGCGGAGCCTTTGGTGACCCAGCTAGTCCACCTTCCGCCAAGCCTTACGCTAGCACCAGCCGACAGGTCAACAACGAGCTTACAGGTGCCACTATTACAAATCTAGCCAATGGTTTCAGATATTTTGTAAAGAATCTTGAGTTCAACAACACTACTGAACTTAATTCTACCATTTATTTCTGCAGAGCTAACACGCAGGATTACAACTACAGCTCTAATCCAACGTACCTATCTGCAAGTAAGATTAGAGTGAAGAACAATAATCCAAAAGCTGAACCAGTTAGCTACCTCACAACTGTGGGACTTTACTCCGCAGATAATGAATTGCTGGCTGTAGCCAAGCTTTCAGAGCCTCTCAAGAAGACTCCTTCTAATGAGCTAACCTTGAGAGTTAGATTAGACTACTAAAAAATGGCTTTTTATAAATTTGGTAAAAAAGATATACTAAGAAATGTAGTTAAGGCTTACCCCAACAACACATTCTTTGTAAATGACGGACACGTTTATTATAACAACCGTAATGAAATCAGTGGCGCGCACGTTGACAATGTGCAAAACATTCCTACTGGTTTTGTGAGCTTGTATGGACTGAACGTCGATAGGGCATTTGCTGATCACACCTATGATCCCGACACGGATACAGGAGTAAAAGCAAAAATTTATCCTTTTATCACCAAAGGTTCATCTTTGAATTCTTTTGCTACTATCTCTACAACCAACTTCAATCAGTTTCAATATGGAGACATCATAACCGGAAGCTACCCCCTATCAGCTTCAGTGGTTCGTGAGACTTTTGTTAGCAATCATGGTAATCTTTCTCCCACGGGATCACATATGTTGGCTCTTAAAAATACGATGAATTATTATCAACCTTTAAGTCCTCGATATGCTTTCTCTTCTTCGTTCTTTGGAGACAAGGCTATACAGGAATGCACATTATTAAGTATCCCCAGTATATTTTACGGCTCGACAATTAGAAAAAACTCTGTTAAGCTAAGTTTTTATATATCTGGAACTCTAGTAGCTGCCTGCGAAGATATCAATAGAAACGGAGAGCTTATTCAAACTAGTGGTAGCAGTTATGCTTCAGATATTGGTTCTGGCTCGTGCGCAGGCATGGTCTTGTATAACGAAGGGTTTATAGTTCTAACAGGGAGTTGGAATTTGACGGAAGCAAATTATGATTTTGGTGGCGGTGCAGCTAAAGGAAACTGGTTAGATTTCTTTGCTGGGGGAAACGACGGTGTTGCGCAAGTAACTCCATCAGCTAGTTTTGATTTAACATTTCAAGGGACAAATTACATAAACACGATTGCCATGCATGCAGACGCTGGTCTAGGAGAGTTAAACTTTTCTCCTAATCCAACGTTTACTTCTTATAACACATCTGGAGCACCTAGCACCTCCGGAACCACGGCCTATGTGCAAAACAATGCCGTAACAATAAAAAACACTATAAGTTCTTCCTTTTATGACTATGACGCAAAACAGAAAAGGCAAACATTCATTACTAAAATAGGAATTTATGACGAACATAAAAATCTAATTGCCGTTGCCAATCTTGCAAAGCCAATCAAAAAACATGAAGATAATGATTACACTTTTAGATTAAAGCTAGACATTTAATAAAAAATATGATTTTAGGATTAGACATAAGCACTACCTCTACAGGGTATTGTATTTTAGATGCCGATGGTGAAGTGATTCGTGCCGGTGCTTGGGAAACAAAAAACAAAAACCACTACCCAGATGTTTTTGTAAAAGCCAAATACATTCAAGAGAATATGTATGAAATAAAGGCCCAATTTCCCATTGAAAAGATTTACATTGAGACACCCTTCACTTTCTTTGGTTCAGGCGGTTCATCAGCCAAAACAATGGCTATATTGCAAAAGTTTAATGGAATTATATCGTGGTTGTGTTACGATGTTTTTCAAAAAACTCCTCATTACTTTACCGCCCAGCAAGCCCGAAAAGCAAATAAGATTACAATCAAAAAAGGACTAGACACCAAAAAACAAATTTTAGATTGGGTGACTCAAAATACACCCACTCTTACAGTAGAACACACTCGCCATGGCAATCCCAAGCCGAAGTATTATGATATAGCTGACGCTATTGTGATTGCAAAAGCGGGATTAGAAAAGATAAATGAATCTATAAGGTAATATGTCGTGGACAACAGGCAGTGGTGAAAAAATAAATTTTTTTGAAATTCTTCAAATAATCAAAAAACACCACGGAGAAAAAGGTTTAGTGTTTGTAGGTACCGACTCGTTTCGACAGGCCAATAGGTGTACGTTTGTGACGAGCATCGTTCTTCTTTCAGGCGCCAATCAACGCGGCGGTCGTTATTTTATCCTCAAAGAAATATTTAAACAGACTCCTTCCTTCTACAACAGGATTCTCAAAGAAGTTGAGAAATCAATTAACATCGCATTGAAAATTACCGAGATATGTCCTAACGTGGATTTAGAAATTCACCTTGATGTTTCCAGCGAGGAAAAAGATGAAAAAACTTCTTCACTGGCAACTATGCTTAGGGGTTACGCAATGGGTTCAGGATTCAAGTGTAAATTAAAGCCTTATTCGTTTGCAGCGTCTAGTGTTGCCGACAAACATTCCAAGTGATGAACAAAACTTGTTGACTTATCAAAAAAAATACATTATATTATTAAATGGTATATTTTAACAGAAAGACCTATGAGTGAAAAGATAGAGATTCTGGAGGAAACATTAGGGACGTTTTATCGTTCTCGCGATGAGCTATTGTTCAAGTGTCCCTTCTGCAGTCATCACAAACGTAAACTGTCCATTAATTTAAATTTGGATGTTTTCAAGTGTTGGATTTGTAACACTCGTGGTGGAATTGGCTACATTGTAAAACGGTTTGCCTCTGCTGCAAACAAGAGACAATGGTCACTTCTCTCACAGGCTATAGATATGTCTGAGTCACTCGACATATTGGCTCAGTTACAAGAACCAGAAGAAAAAATAAAACAAATTGTTGATTTACCGCACGAGTATATCTGCCTTGCTCAAAAGAACCTACCACACAAAGCCAACCGGGCATTGAAGTATCTTGAGGCTAGAGGCATTACCCGGCGGGATATTCTCTTTTATAAGATAGGCTTTTGTCCAGAGGGTGAATACAGAAACAGAATCATATTTCCCTCTTTTGATCTAGATGGGGATTGTAACTATTTCATTGCCAGAACTTATAAAGACGATTGGCTAAAGTATAAAAACCCACCCGCTTCAAAGAATGTTATTTTTAATGAGTTGCTGGTGGATTGGAGTGGAGACATTACACTAGTAGAAGGGATATTTGATGCCATGAAGACACAAAACAGCATTCCACTGATGGGTTCCACTCTTAGCACTTCTTCTGTGTTGTTTACCAAATTGGTCAACGCAGGACGCCCCATATACATCGGGCTAGATGATGATGTGCTCCAGAAGACGCTTAGAGTTATACAAACGATGATTGAATATGGATTAGAAGTTTATCAGATGAACACACAAGGGATAGAAGATTTGGGATCCCTTAATAAAGAACAAGTGAAAGAAATTAAAAAGTCTTCTTTACCGATGACTTTCGAAAATGTATTAGAATTACAATGGAGAATTAATGGCTAGATTTGCTCACATAGCGGATACACACATTCGCAATCTTAAATATCATAAAGACTATCGTCAAGTTTTTAAGGAGTTGTTTGCCTCTTTGAAAGAGAACAAAGTGGATTACATTGTTCACTGTGGAGACCTTGCACATTCAAAGACACAGATTTCACCAGAGTTTGTTGAGTTGTGCTCAGAGTTTCTGATTGGTCTGGCCGAAGTGGCCCCGACTTACATTATTCTTGGAAACCACGATGGAAATCTCAAAAACAGCACCCGCCAAGATGCAATCACACCCATCGCACAAGCATTAAAGCTTCCCAATCTTCACTTGCTTAAACAATCAGGAGAGGTGTTTCTAGGAGAAAACAACAAATTCAGCCTCAACGTACTGAGTGTTTTTGATAGAGATAATTGGGTAAGCCCAACTCACACAAAAAGCATCAACATCGCACTTTATCATGGATCTATTTCCAATTGCGAGACTGATTTAGGCTGGGTAATGGAAAGCGGTGAAGATGATGTCACTATCTTTGATGAATTTGATTACGCTTTTCTGGGAGATATTCACAAGACTAATCAATCTCTAGACAAGAAAGGACACATTCGCTACTGTGGCTCAACTGTTCAGCAAAACTTTGGAGAAACCAACGACAAAGGTTATCTCTTGTGGGATATTGATAGTAAAGACTCTTACGCCTGTAGGCATATTGCTATTGCCAATCCTAAGCCGTTTATCACGATAGAGCTAACCCCCAAGGGTAGAATACCGGCCAACACTGAAATATCAGAAGGCGCTCGTCTTCGTTTGGTATCTAATAATAATTTACCTCTCCAAGTGATGCGCAAAGCCACTGAAGCCGCTAAACATCGTTTCAAACCTGAGCGAGTAACATTCTTAAATCGCGCAGCAGGTAACAGAGGAAATGTAGAGGAAATCTCCGACGACCTAGCTCCAGATAACTTGCGTGATGTGGCGATTCAAGAGGAGTTAATTACTGAATATCTAAAGGATTATCAGCCATCAGAAGAACTTCTTAAAAGGGTTTTCAATCTTAATAGAAAATATAATGCCGTGGTAGAAGCCAAGGAAGATATTCAACGAAATGTCAATTGGAGGTTAAAAAACCTAGAGTGGAATAATTTATTTAATTTTGGTGAAGGAAACGAAATCAACTTTGAAAAACTTAACGGTACGGTTGGTATTTTTGGTAAAAATTATTCCGGTAAATCTAGTATAATTGATAGCATATTGTACACGATTTACAATTCAACAAGCAAAAATGAAAGAAAAAACCTTAACGTTATTAATCAAAATCAGCCAGACTGCGTGGGGAAAGCCACTGTTATGGTTGGCGATAAGGAGTATACAGTTGAGAGAACGAGTGAAAAATATCTTAAAAAACTCAAAGGAGACGAAACCCTAGAGGCCAAGACAAATGTAGACTTTTACATGACTGATCTCATTACAGGAGAGAAACAAAGCCTCAATGGAACAACCCGAAATGAGACGGATAAAATCATTCGTAAACACTTCGGCACTTTTGACGACTTTCTTCTTACGTCTATGTCATCGCAACTCGGTTCACTCCAATTTATCAGCGAGGGTTCCACAAAGCGAAAAGAGATTTTAGCACGATTTTTGGACTTGGAATTCTTTGATCAAAAATATCGTGCTGCAAAAGACGACGTTTCAGATCTTCGAGGTGCAGTTAAGCGTCTGGAGGAAAAAGACTATAAAGCTGAAATTTATGAAATAGAAAAAAGTCTACTCCATCTAAACAACGAGACAGAGGCACAACAGGAAGAATGTGATGTTTTAGGCAAAGAGCTTGAAAACCTTGTTCAGACTCAAACCACACTGGAGACTACGATTGATAGTATCCCCACTGAAATTGTTTCGATCGAGAAGGTAACAAAAGCCATACAGGAAAAAAACAAACAGCAAGAAAAACTGGCCAAACAAAAGGATGAACTAGATAAAAAAATAGCCAATAATGAAGTTGTTTTAAAGAAGATAGACGCTTTTCTAGATGACTTTAATGTGGATGAGGTAAAAGAAAAGAAAGAAGAAATAGATGCAAAACTTTCTCTTTTATCAAACCTAGAGAATGAAATAAAATCTAAATCCAAATCTTTGGATACCAACACTAAAAAAATTAAATTACTTGAAGAGGTGCCTTGTGGTGAAAAGTTTCTTAATTGCAAATTCATCAAGGATGCCGTTGCCTCCAAAGAGAAGGTCTTCAATCTTGTAGAGGTAGTAAGAAAACTAGAAAAAGACAAAACCAACACTCTGAATGATATTGAGGGTCTGGATCAAGAGAGAACCAACTCTCATCTAGAAAATTATGAGGCACTGATACAGAAAAGAAATACTCAAGAGAAAGAAAAGCTAAAATTTGAAGCCCAATCAGCAAAAATAAAAAATAATATTCTTGTACTTGAAAAAGAGCTAGATGGCTTACGAAAGCAAGAGAAAGAATATAATGACAACAAAGATGCGATTGAGAACAAAGAAGGTTTACTCAAGCAGCTTTCTGTAGTCAAAGCCAAGATTGAAGAAAACGAAAAGCAACAAGAGGAGTGCCGTCAGAAAGTACTCAACCTTTATAAAGACAAGGGCTTTATGGAGCAGAAAATACAAAACCTTGAAGAGCAAGAAGTGGAGTTGAATAATCTTCGAGAGGAGTTTACAGCTTACGATCTTTTCATGACCTGTATGCATGCTAATGGAATTGCTTACGACATCATTAAGAAAAAACTTCCAGTAATCAACGTAGAAATAGCTAAGATATTGGCCAACGTTGTGGAATTTGAAGTCTTCTTTGAGGCAGATGATAAGAACCTAAAGATCTTTATCAAACACTTAAACCACGAGCCACGTCCGATAGAAATGGGTTCTGGTGCAGAAAAAACACTGACCGCCATGGCCATTCGCCTTGCAATGCTTTCTGTTTCCAGCCTACCTAAGTCTGATATTTTTATATTGGATGAACCCGGCACTGCACTGGACGCTGAAAACATGGAAGGCTTTGTGGCAATTTTAGATATAATCAAAGCATATTTTAAAACCGTTATACTTATCTCCCATTTAGATTCCTTGAAAGATTGTGTAGATCGACAAATAACCATCGACAAGCAAGAAGGGTATGCTTTTGTTCAAGAAATCTAATTATTTATATTTAAGGAGTTTGTATGCCCGACGATACCGTATACTATGTGGCGAAGAGTGGAAATGACTCAAATGCCGGAACCAGCCAAGCTGCACCCAAACTAACCATTCTTGCCGCAGTAGACACCGCTTATGCCGCTGGAACTGATAACATTGTAGAAATTATTGATTCTGGTGTGTATGCGGAGGGAGATATCTACATCTATACCCGTTCAATCACTGTTCGCGCAACGGGAAGTAATAAACCGATTATAGATGGAGCATCTCCCAATAGAACCCACTGCTTTCGCCCATATGCGAGTGGAAACGTTTTTCAAGGCTTGCACATGCGTAACTTTGACAATGGAGTGATTAAAGGTGAAAACAGTGCGGGTTACGCTTATATATTGTCCGGGTGTATTGCGCAATATGATACGGGGCCAATGTTTATCGGGAGCACCAACACCCAATCAGAAATCCGAGATTGCTTAATCCAAGCTGATGACAATGACGCAATTCGACTAAACAACGTCGCCTCAACCACCAAAGTTTTGCTGACCAACAATGTGATTGCTTGCAACTTTGATGGGGGAAGTAATGGTAATACTATAAATATCGGACAAGCAGCCACCAACGTTACTATGAGCTACTGTACAGTCATCGCCCCCGGCAAACAAGGAAGTGATAATTTTAACGCCATAAATCAAGTTGCAAAGGTGATCAACTGTATTGTTTCTGGTTCTGGTGATGGAATCAATGCACTTGAAAGCACTTATAATTTGGTTTTTGTCTCCGGCGACCCCTTCATAACATGGTCAGGTAACGATTCCAATGGTACTCCCCGATCCGCCAATACGGGTGAAATAACCGGCAATCCCCTTTTTGTAAATGGAGCATCACTGGGTTCAGTCAATTTAACAAGTGGCCAAAGTTATGCTCTTTCTGATGGGAGTCCTGCTATCGCAACAGGTGTTAATTATCTATCTATAAGAAGCGATATTAGTGGAAACTACAGAACCAATTTTGACATGGGAGCTTATGCATTTGAGTCCACTGAACCCTTGTGGAGTGATTACGAAAAAGAACCAGTTAATCGCTTTGGCGCAAGCCTATCGGTGGAGATGTATAAAAATTTAGCATCCAATCAAAAATTCAGAACGCTGGTTGATCCCGGCCAAGCTCCATTTTCTAGGGGCATTAAAGGTGTGCCCTCTATTCGTAATCCCGAAGGTGATACGCCTTATAAGAACAATAACGATTAAAAGGAACATAAATATGAAAGAAATTTTAGACAAAGGAATAAACAAGCTATTATCAAGAAAATTAATGGTATGGCTTACCGCTACCGGCCTTATGTTATTGCCTGAACAATCTTTGCAATCTAGTGATTGGGTGGCAATCTCTCTGGCGTACATAGGAATTCAAGGACTAGCAGACATTGCTACTCGATGGAGACATGGATCATGAAGATTACACAATCAAGACTTAAACAAATTATAACTGAAGAATTGGCTTTACATAAATTCTATGATGAAGAGAAAGATTGGGGCCGGACCCGCACCGGCAATAGATTCGATGCGGCAAAGTTGCGATCTAATTTTCCTCTAGAATCCACAGAAAATCTAACAGATGATCATATAGAGGTTGCTATTCGCGATGCGATCCTCGATGGGGGCGATATGGAAGATTTTGCCAAGAAAGAAACCATGGTTTCCGGAATATCTAACGCCAAGGCAATTAAACTAAGTTTGGAGAGTGATGAGCCTGCCGAGAATGTTGTAAAAGATTTATGGCAAGCATGGTCAGAGGATTCAGAGGATGATTCGTTGTAATGATTACACTCCTTACAGTAAAAGCTTTTTTTAAAAAAGCATGGGTCTGGTTGAGACACAACTGGAAACTTCCAGCCATTCTCGTGTATACCCTTGCGTTGTGGTTTTTATTTCGCAAAAAAGATGCAGCTTACAGAATCTTAGAAGAACGCAACCGAAGCTATCAAAAGCAAATTGAGGCTGTGGATGGTATTCACAAAGATGAGATTAAAAAGAGAGATAAAATTTTAGAAAGATATAATGACATCTTAGGTGAACTAGAGAAAAAATACCAAGAAGATAGTCGCGAGATAGACGAGGAAAAGAAAAAAGAAATTAAAAATCTCGTTGAAAAATATGATGAACAGCCAGATGAGCTAGCAAAGCTTCTAGCAGAAAAATTTGGCTTAGAATATGTAGACTCAAGTGAAAGAGCACGCCGCGACGAGATTGATCGTCGTTTGAAAATGTAGAGGTATAGATGAACAAAACCAGTATTTCCATTATTCTTATAATCACATTATTATTACTTCCTTTCAGCGCTTATGCGAATCAACCCAATCTTCCAACTCGTGGAAAGATAACTGGTTTGAAAAAAGGAAACACCGCTCCCTATAGTGGAGTTTTATTGGACAGCGAAGCATCGGCACAACTACTAGCTCAGAAAAATTTCTCAGACGCCCAGTGGAAATTGAAGCTAGATTATGAATTAGCTAAACAATCTGCGCAGCTAAACTTGCAAATAGAATCCCAAAAAGTATCTTACCAAGCCCTTCAAGAAAAACACGACACATTGATGAAGATAAAAAATGAAGAAATAAAACGCTTAAGCAAGATCACTTCTAAGCATAACAACTATTCTACTCTATGGGCAACCGGTGGAGTGGTGGTTGGAATCGCTCTTACTGTTGCTGTTGTATATGCCTTGAAGGCGGGAGATATTTAAAATGGCGCGTACCACGATGCTTAACCAGAAATGGGCTGGAGGACTAAGTAGAAATCGTTTAGATAAGATGATTGTAGATATCAGTGCCACCAACAGCGGTGGTGGAAGTGGCGACATTACCGGCGTAACTGCGGGTGATGGTCTCACTGGTGGGGGCAGTTCCGGTGCTGTAACACTAAGTGTGGATTATGCTGGTGATGATTCAATTATTAAAGCAGCCACTGATGGACGCGGGATTTCTGTTGCTACCACTGATTTACTTTTGATTGCAGATGCCGATAACAATGACAATGTTAAATATGTAAATATCAGCCAACTACCATTTCAGGGTGTTGCTGGTTCCGACACGCAAATTCAGTTTAACAATGATGGTACTCAAGGCGGCGCATCAAATTTAGTTTACAATAGCTCCCGTGGCTTCGTGGGTATTGGTGTTACTGCAGCAAACGCCGACTACGCCCTAACCCTACCTAACACTGCTGCAGCGCAAGGGCGCATCAAGGCCAATGCATTTGTTACCTACTCCTCTCAGCGTCTTAAGGAAAACATCTCCCCAATTGAAAACCCCATCGAGGTTTTAAAAAAGATTAAAGGGGTTTCTTTTGATTGGAAAGAAAGCAAGAAAAAAGACCTTGGGTTTATCGCAGAACAAGTTGGCGCTCATCTTCCACATATCGTTGCGTGGGAGAAAAATGGCACCGATGCAGCCGGAATGGATTATAATAAAATTATTCCTATTTTAGTTGAAGCGCTAAAAACTCAACAACGACAAATAGATACCCTTCAAACCGAAATTACCTCACTAAAAAAATAAAAAATATTGAAGTCCGTAAAGAAATTTAAGTCTATATAAAATGGGCGCACGCACACTGCATGCCCCTTTTTTAAATTATTTTCTTTAGGAGGGAAATATTAATGTCTACAAGTTATGAACAATCCGCGATTTTCGAGCAACTTGTAAGTGGTTCTTCGGTATCACATACTAGTGGCTCGGCAACGCTTTTTGCCGCTTCCGGTTCGGATGGTGTCCAAACCCTTTACTTCTTTAAAGGTGATGGAGAGCAGGTCGATATCGGTGGTGGTTCAACCCTGACCGCAGATGGTGACTCTGGCGGTACAGTGGAAGTCAACCTTGCTAGCGATACATTTGATATCGTTGGTGGTAGTGGTGTAGATACTACTATCGCAAAGTCTGGTACTACAGTGTCACTTACTATTGACGTTGATCTTGGCGAGGCCACTGAGGCAGCTATCGACGTTTCAGCCGATTACGGTCTTTTCTTGGACGGTGGTGCTACTGGTAACACCCGTAAAGATTCATGGGCCGATATCGCAACAGCACAAGCTGGTACAGTAACAACTACTGGTCTTGCTGCTTCTTCTGGTGTTTTCAAATGGGATCTCCAGAATTGGACTGCTAGCACAACTATTGCTGACGCTGACTTGATCGGTGTTGACGATGGTGCTAACGGTACACTTCGTAAAATGACCCGTGCTAACTTCCTCGGTTCAGCCGCTGCAGCTTTCAGCAACGGTATGACTGCTACTACAGTATCTGGTTCCGGCGCAGCACAGTTTGCTTCGGTTCACTCTGATAGTGTAAATCTTGATGGTGGTAGCATCGATGATGTAGTGATCGGTGCCGGTACCGCTGCTGCTGCTAGCTTCACCACAATTGGTGCTAGCTCGACTTCTACCTTGGCTGCAGTTACTGCAACTACGGTTTCTGGTTCTGGTGCAGCTCAGTTCGCTTCAGTTCACTCTGATAGCGTGAATCTTGACGGTGGTAACATCGACGGCGTAACCATTGGTGACGCTAGTGCCGCTCCTGCTACCTTCACCACACTTGAGGCTAATTCAACTTCTACTTTGCAAGGAGTTACCGCAACTACAGTTTCAGGTTCTGGTGCAGCACAATTCGCTTCAGTGCACTCTGATAGTGTAAACCTTGATGGTGGTAACATTGATGGCGTCATCATCGGTGCATCTACTGCTGCTGCTGGTACTTTTGCTGCTATTGTTGGTACAACCATTTCTGGTACTGTTGGTTCACTGACCTCGTTGAAAGTGAACTCAACTATCGGTACTGCGGAAGATACTGATCTTCTTACTCTTGAGAGCGGTCAGCTTGATGTAGCTGGTGTTGTTTCTGGTTCTGGTAACTTCGAGATCGGTGGTACATGTACCGTCGCTGGTAGAATTCTTCCAGATACTGATGGTACTATCGACTTGGGTTCTTCTGCTAAAGAGTTCAACGATCTCTATCTAGATGGTACTGCTCACTTGGATGCAATCAACAACGCTGCAGATTTGGTTTGGACAATGGTAGATAATAGCCAAGACGCTGTTAGCTTCGATGCTTCCGGTAAAAGTGGTATTATGTTTATCGACACCAGCAACGGTAGTGAGCACGTAGGTTTTGGTGGTTACTGCCAAATTGAGGGTTCCGATGGTTCATCCAATGGCCTTATCCTTGGTGATGACGGCGCCGGAGTAGGGCTTTTGCTCTACGGTGCTTCAGCTAATGAGAAAGTTCAATACAGTGCTGCTAACCACACTCTTGTTTGGACTGATAGCAGTTCAGCTACTCACATCACGATTGGTGGTGACGCCAACGGTGAGTACGCAATCGACGTTGCTAACGGTTCCAACGAGAAGAATAAGATGAGAGCTGCTGCTTTCGTTACTTATTCAGATGAGAGACTTAAGTCTGATGTTGCTCCAATTGAGGGCGCACTTGACTTGGTTAACTCAATGAGCGCTGTTAACTTCACGTGGAAGAAAGATGGTTCGAGAGACTTCGGTTTCTTGGCTCAAGATCTCAAGAAGGTCGTTCCACAGGCTGTTCACGGTAACGAAGAGGGTCTTTTCGGTGTGGATTACGGTCGTTTGACTTCAATCCTTGTTTCTGCTATTCAGGAGCAAAACGTACAGATCAAAGATCTTAAAAACAAACTAGACAAGTAATCTAATTTTTTAGATTGTTTGCTGGAGAGGGGGGTTTTGCCCCCCTCTCTTTTTTTAAAAAATGCAAAAAAACTAGTTATAATATAATTCGATGAGTAAAAAAGATTTTGATAAAATAGCTTCTATCGAAAAAGCCATTAGTAAAAAATTTGGTAAGGAAGCAATTGCTAATCCCCAATCCCTTTGGACAGATGAAAAAGAAAAAGATTATCTGGAAAACTTAAAAGAATTTTATTCTAAACAAAGAGATTTAGCTGAAGATACTGAGAAAACTGAAGAAGATGGCTTTTTATTATCTAAAAATCTAATTAATAAGAAGTCGGATAGAGTGTGCCCGGTATGCGAAACATATTCATTCCACTTACGTGACGATTTATATATGAATAAATTTGAATGTTGCTGGAAATGCTACGTTCAATGGGTAGAAAATCGGGAAGAAAGATGGCTATCAGGTTGGAGACCAGATAAGGAGCAAAATTAAATGGCAACAGTTTACGATATTATAAAAGGAATTAACCAAGCAGCAGCTAATGTTTATGATGGCTCACATGATGAGCGATACACAGATACAGGCTATGCAAAAGAAGTTGGCCTCAAAAGAGAACAGGGTGACTGCATCACCGACTCTCGCGTTATGGATGGCTTTAAAGTCCGTATTAGTGGCCCCAAATTGATTGTTACTTATCAATCAGAAATGCCAATGTCTGCGTTTCACAACACCAAGCTTGATCAAGAGATGGAAAGTGTTTATAGTGATATTTCTAAGTTCCTTAAAAAAGAGTACAAAGCGATCACCAAAGAAACCCTTACACTGAAAGAGGATGGCCCTTGCGACATTCTACTTCAAAACATGTCTAAGATGCGCACATGGGTACAATGCGTAAAAACCTACACGATAGGCAATATGAAAGATGTCATCCCTGTTGGTGAACCCTCTAAAGACGACGTGCATCAAAACTTCAGAGACTTTTTGGAGCTACAAACAGACAAAGAACCAGAGAATGTAACTAGAAAAGATGCTTAATGCCCTACAAACTCACCAAAGAAAAGATAATTCAAGAAGTAATCAAATCGGGCAAAAATCCAGTTTACTTCATCAACAGTTACTGTAAAATTCCTCATCCCGGCAAAGGATTGATCCCTTTCAAAACTTATGATTTTCAATCTCAACTGGTGGAAGACCTAGCTCTTCATCGGTTTATTGTTGTACTCAAAGCCAGACAGTTGGGAATATCAACTATTACTGCTGCATAC
>TARA_R100001594_G_scaffold25476_2_pt1 | contig 16818 bp, 15 predicted proteins | sample TARA_R100001594 | Tara Oceans TARA_R100001594 (sample SAMEA2622752) | marine metagenome | biome: marine biome (ENVO:00000447); feature: marine epipelagic mixed layer (ENVO:xxxxxxxxx); material: "saline water (ENVO:00002010), including plankton (ENVO:xxxxxxxx)" | depth 150 m | reverse complement strand
CTGCCGATCTTAGGCTCCTCGTAGTAGTTCATCGACATCGAAGGCATTAATGCATCTACTTTCCTTGTCGCTTCTTGACGTGCCTTTTCCGGATCCATTCCTTGTCGAATATGCTTCTTGGTAAAAAGATTCTTTAGCCTGTTCTTTTTATTTCTTAATCCTCTAAGTTCCTTATATTGCTTTGACCTTGCTCTCGATTCATACGCCTTTCCAGTGGTTGCATACTCTTCTCGAGTTACTTCCTTTATTCCTTTTTCCGATATCTTGATCTGCTTTTCAAGAAGTATTCTATTTAGATTCAATCTCCTATCAAGATCGTCTATATCTTTCGCTTCAAGATTATTTCTTTCCTTGTCCAAGATATCGTAAGCCTTGTTTATATCTTCATATAAATAGAACTCATCCTTTCCCTTCGGCTTTCCGTATGCCACCCTCATCATGAACTGGAGATCAGCCTGACGTTTTAGATCCTTCTTGTACTTTTCAGGATTCGATATAGGTGGAAGGACCGCCGTCTCTGCTATGTCATCTATATTATCGGGATGAAGATCCTCGAGATTGATGAACTTACCTTTGGGATTGATAACCATCACATAGGGAATAGCTTTAAGATCCGGATGCAACGATATACGATATTCATCCATGACGGAATCAATCTTGTCTTTCTTCTTTCCAATCCTTTTCGATATCATGTTGTCGAATGCAGCGGAATACTTGAAGAACTCTTCTTCTGGCAGTTTATCCTCGACATACAGCCTTTCGATTTCCTGTTCTTCTTTCTTCAAAGTCTGCGTATCTATCGCTTCCGTTTCGGCTATCTGCTTGTACGCTTCTTCTGTCTTTCGTGCCTGATCCCTGACATCTTGAGCCATGGGATAATCGAATATGGCTGCTTCAGGTGGTTCCTCCAATGATCGTATGCTTTCAGGAGCGACAAGACTAAACTCCTCTTCGGGAAACTCGACTATGGTTTCAACCTGTTCAGGCTCCTGTCCCAGTTCTCTCGAGATTATATCTCGGTAGTACTTGTTGAGATCCTCCTTGTCTTTTCCTACGATGAACTTTTGAAAGTCCTCTTCTGTCCAACCCGCAGCAGGGAAAGGAGATGGAGGAGGAACAAGTACCTTCCTCAGTGCTTCGATCTCTTGCTGTGTAAGTGGAGTCGCCATTATTCAGCAAGCCTTCTATTATAAATGCTCATTGCTTCTGCTTGTTGAGCTTCATTTAAAGGTCCTTCTTTTACTTTCCCACGTCGAACATAAGTAAATACTGGATCACCATTTTTGTCATAAGAAACTTTATATCCATACCCGTATCCTTCATTTTGTTTTAAAACAGTACCAGGCTCAATAATATTGTTTGCTGGTTGGCCATAGCTCATAGCTATAGGAGGAGGTGCTTTTACTGTTGTAGGCCTTGTTAGCTTTACTAACTTTTTAGCCTCTTTATCTAAAACTTTTTCTTTTGCCTCTTCTGCTGGCTGTACATCTTGTCGGTACGCCCTGATCATTCTCGAGGCAATCATGGAACGAGCCTTATTGATATCCGTTCCATCAAAAGCCCCGGTTACAGAAGCATTCATTTCAGACCAAGGCCTTCGTTCTTTACCTTTAAACAAGGTGCTGACATATTTACCAACGTTGTCATCAGGTAGCTTTTCTTTATCTACGAACTTCTCTGCATCAGGCAATGATCGATAGTAATCGATTTCATCCGTTGACATTTTGGCCACATCCTTTCCAATCTCTTCGCTTAAAAGGATCTGTCCAGCCCTCTTCTGTATCGCCAATGAGTCCGGAGCTATGACCTCTGGCTTTTTGTAAAGTTCCTTTTCAAGCTTTTTGATCTTCTTTTTCGACCCATACATCAAGTTACTGACAAGCTTTTTATCAGAATCTGAAGCTATTGTTTCTACAAACTGGTTTGCTCTTTCCCTAGCAGCACTAAGACTATCAAGTCTTTCGATGTCTTTTGACCTCCAGTCTGTTTTATAATTTTTTAGGTTCTCTTTTGCTTTAGTTTTTATTGCTTCTTTTTTTACGGTTTGCCCTATTGGTTTGGCAGTGATTCCAATTTCTTTCTGAAAGAAATCTATAAACTCTTTGGGATCTTTTACTTTTCCAGTGGATACTGCATATCTTTTTGCAAATGTCGTACCTATTTCATGCAACAAGACACCAGCAGAACCTTTTCCTTTCTCTTTAATGCTGCTTTTTAACTTTGCAAGATACTGCTGATACCCTTTAGAATGCTGAATAGTAAAGGCTACGGGATGATCTGGAGAAAATGATATTGTATCTGCATGTGCAACTGAATTATTTAAAGCTTGTGTTTCACCAGAATCATACGCAAATTCATTTTCAGCATCAGTAAGACTTTTATTGTAAGAATCTTTAATATCTTTATCTACTTTACCTATGGCTTCATTTGATTGAACGACTACACCAAGGGCCCTGATTTTATCCGATGCCGATAAACCTGATGATTGTAGCTTCCTGAGTTGTCCCATCTTGGTGTACTCAAGCTTCAGCAATTCCATCAGTTCCTGCCGTCTTTGTGCATCAGACATGGCTTTTTGACGCATCTCCGCTTCTGCACGTTTCAATGCATCCTGAGTCCTTTGCTGGGTTCCTTGACCCCAGATCATGAATACTTCTTTAAAACTCATTTTTACCACCATCCGTACGCATTTTTACCATCTTTAGATACACTGCCACCGGCCAAGTCCTTTAATGCCTTTTCCTTCTCTTGTTGCTGCATCGCGTAGGATAAAGGACCTGCTGCTTCAGACATCCCTCCTCCCGCTGCAAGGAAAGCATTAGCAAGGGCCTGTTCCGCTTGCCGTTCTCTTGCTTGAAGCATCTGCATTTGCATCCTTTGACGCTGTTCTTCCACTTCCATAGCTTCCTTGGCTTGCTTTTGTGCTTGCGATCTTTCCTTCGCACCCGCTTCAGCAAGGGCTTGCTGGCCTCTGAAGTATGTTCCACCAGTTATATCTTGAGACGATACGTCTTGTTCTATCTGGCTTCGGGCTTCTCTCATCGCACCCTGAACAGGAGTCATCTGCTTGCCAAGGGCTACGTTGTAATCCCCTCCAAGCATGTTGATGGCTTCCATCCGTTCAAGCTCTCTAAGGCGTGCTTCTTCTTCTTCGCTTAATGCATACGACTTGTCTTTCATCCATTGGCCTGCTCCAGAAACCAATGCTCCGGCTCCAGCCAATCCAAGTCCTACACCCAATGCTCCTATAGGCATGATATTCTCCTACATATAAAATACTTCAATGCTAACTCCCCAAGAGAATACGGCACATTGTCCATTGTATGTCCGACCATATAGTCCGACTCCGAACTCTGCCGCTATTGTGGGTTCCTGAACGAGGAAACCGGAAAAATACTTCGTACCGCTTATGTTCGCACCGACATCAATAGCTCCGGCCCCAGTAATAAGCTCCGCTTGGGATTGCTCTGTCATCTTTTGTGTTCCGTTTGGAATAGTTATACCGCCATCTGCCGTCGCAAAGAAATACGAAAGACCATCCGTATATCCATCGTCCTTGGATTGTGCTTGAGCCCAGAACTGATAGAACAAAGTAGCCGGTCTTCCAAGGTCAAGCGTGAATGATGTTTCAGGTATGATTATGTTTCGAACAGTTGCCGCACTTCTCGTAGAGTTCCATCTGGTTAAAAACGTATAGTTCAATACCTGCCAAGAATGTTGTTGACCGCCATAGACTCCGCTGCAATTGGAAGTAACATTGGTTTTAGCATTGATGACTCCGGGCATTACGTGCTTCGTGTCCACCCATTTGGTAGCCTTCAAATCTGCACCGACTATCTTCTGGTTGTACTTCTTCATCCCGTCAAGATTATCTTGAAGATCCGTAGCGTTTAAAGTACTTCCTGAAGCCCATGTCTTTGTCGGAGTATATGCCATTACTTGGACCTCATCAGCATTGCAGTGATGTTAACTTTATAAATTGTAATTGTTAAAGAACCCGCCGGTGCTGCTGCCGGAGTCACTAAATAGTTTTTTGAAGTACCATTATCATATATTGGCGTCAGCATTCCAGTTATACCCAGTTGGAAATCAAATATAGTGGTACTTGCTTCTGGTGCTGTTATTTCATGAAACCATGCACCTGTAGACATAAGTCTGTTTGATGCACCTATATCGTTTTCAACATATCTGTTTGTACCAGCCAAAACAGCTTCAGTTGGTGCGATGTTAGCGGCTGCTGCACTTCCATTATCAAGAATTGAAGCGTGATGTATGAAGGTGGAACCATTGCAATTTTCAAGGCTTACCCCGTTAAAAGCTCCAAATGCAGTCGTGGAATAATTCCCTTGGCCCGGAACATCGACATAAGCACCCGCTCCACCGCCACGCCTCCATCTAAGAGACTGGGCCCAGCATTTTCTTCTTGCTTGAACAGATGGAACTGCCCATGACTTGGAAGATTCCGTATGCCAGTACACCCTGAGTATATCACCCTCAAGAGCTCCTCCGGGTACGGCTACGGTCATGTTCAATGTTCCCATTGCAGTTATGGCGTTGACGGATCCATGTGGAAATGTTTGTCCAGCAGCTGCGGCAGGACCAATTTCAGCGTGTGCGATCGCTACAAGCTGGACGCCTTGCTTTCCATGCGTAGGTGTCGTATCGAACTGGGGTGCATCTATTCCGGAGTTCCTGACATTGTTTTCATCTATGCTTGCTGTAGCGGTGGCGACATCGGTAAACTTGGCGTTCAATGTAGCCGGATCAAGCTTGGTATCACGATCAAAGTTATCGTTGTTTATGATGCTCATCTCCACCTACCGATAAGTAATGTCCTCATATTCCAGAAGTTCATTTGAACCTTGTATATCCAATCCGTGTTTCCTTTAGGCGTCATGCGTGCCTTAACTACGAGATTGCCTGTGCCGGCTGGAGTAAAAGTATTCACGAATAATCGAACAGTTTGGAAAGGAAGCGTAAAGACGAATGAGTTCAACAAGGGTATTCCATTCCACTCGAGTGAAAGCTCTACGCCCTTGTTGTTAATGGTACCAGCATTGCCAAGGCTCCAGAATACATCCATGAATAGATGAGACAGGAACTCTATATAGACCATGCCGTCTTTCAATGCAGTGTATTCCTGTTCCGCTATCGTTATCCATCCACCGTTATAGGTTCCGTATGTCAGTCCTCTGAACTCTCCTTCCGTATTGTTCAAGGCTACCGCGCTTGCATGAGAATCCAACCATAAGTTTGGAAGCTCACCATGCTGATGGTAATAAGTACGATGAAGCGCGTAGTCCGTTATCATGGCCTTGGTTACCGTGTCTTGTTGGACCTGCAACCTATCGACCCCTCCGTTCAACGTGGACTTATGGGCGTTATATTCATTATTGAACTGCTCATAATCGACGATATTATTCGCCCTGGCATGTGCTTCGGTCCATCTTTTCATGACTTCTTCCCTGTGATCATGCGCGTACCTGATGCAGTGAACTCGACTGCATACCCCACCAATACGATATCATTTGTCGTGGATATCTCGAACTGAAAATGACTGCATGAACCTTGAGCTATCGGGAATCTTATGGGAGTTGCAAGAGGTTCTTCCCATGGCTTGTCCGATCCAGTGACGACCGTGATCTTGTCATATACGCTTTGATCGAGATGATCCGCTCTTTGCAGTTTCATCGATGGGCTTGTCGTTCCGGAATAGCTGAAGTCCTTGAAGTAATCGAGACTGATCGTATTGTCGCCTTGTGTCAGGACATACAGGTAGACATAGTGAACGTTTTTCTTTATCGTTTCATCACCCATGTCCATCCATGGACTTCGATATATGGATGTCGGTGGTGGATTATCGACCATTGCTTCGCCGACTACCTTTTGACCAAGCGATCTTCTTCTCGAGATAACAAATATTCCAGCCTCTGGATCCGCACCACCCGCATCCGCACCTTGATTATGGCCAAAGAATATGTTTCCGATATAGTCCCTTCCAAGGCAACCGACTGGAAAGCCTTCCCTCAATGAGAATGCATTCTTTTCCAAATGGTAGACGATTCCAAGAGAAGGGAGGGGTTTTCCATCAGCCGGAAAATAACAATGCCACTCTTTCCACTTGTTCGAATAAACAGCGCATGCTCTGGCCAGACAGTCTTCGTTTATCCTGTTCATGGTCTTTGTCATGTGGTCGGAGATCCTCTTGATTCCGGGTGAGTCCGAGTACTCGAGGTTTGAACTCAACAAATAGACTCCGTCAGATGCAAGGAACACTATCCCTAAGCCGGGTATATCGGTCACTGTGTTGATTGCACGGGTTCCGATATCGTTCGATATGGGTATCACGGCAAAGTTCGGATAATCGCCCGATATGGCGTCTATTCCATTTTCCCTGAATACAAGCAGAAAGTTGAAGTATTGATAGAGTCCGGTGATTCCACCGACATTCCGGTTGCCAAGCTCCTTGAATGATGTCGCTTCATACTCATCTGGTTTGGTCGGCTTGCTATAAAACAACAGCGTATCGTTGTCCGATCCACCATCTATGAAAAGACAGTCCTTGTAGACTGCTGAAAACCGTGCTCTTGTCGATGGGAATACGATGCTGCTCGTCAATCCCGGTGCAAGAGATGACAACGCCCCATCCGGAACACTGTCGTAGGTGGATGTATCCGAGTTGTTGTTTATATCCTTGACATAAAAGAACTCCGATTCGGAAGCACCGCCATCGGTAGAATAGTTCTTCGTTCGATACAGCCTTCTGGCGACCGTACCCTTGGGACCTGTCGGTATCTCTATGTATGCCGCATATTTTCTTTTCGATGCAATCGTAGACCAGACCACCTCCGCCGATTCAGATGAAAGAGGAGATTCGGATCCTGCGTTGTTTATATAGGAAACCTTCCATTTGTACTTGTTTTCTTTTGCATCCGTCGTGATCCCAAGACCGGCGTCATCTTCTGGAAGAAAGTATATGCATACATTCAAACCGATTGATGTTGCATAAGACGAATGCGTCTGGATTCCCCAAGCATTTGGAGCATCTGGAACCGTATGCCATCCAAGATCATAGGACTCTGGTTTAAAAGTTATCGATCCATGGGTCATGAAGATCGGCCATCCCGCATACTTGGTCGGCTTGTCGTATCCATTGAGAATAACCAGCCATCTCCCATAGGTGGAGTATTGGGTAGGAGCTTCATTCAATGCAGGCTTGGTCCTGTTTGCATCGATCGTGTTCAAGCTCATGGCGGCAGACCATTCGATCAAGTGGTACAAGGTTCCATCTGATTCGAATATTATGCTTTGCTGTGCGCCCTGGTGCCTGTTGAATACAGCAAGGGAGTCTATTCGCTTCGTGCTTCCAAATGGTGAAAAGTTTGAAGGAAGAGAATGATATCGTTCATATCCGATTCGATCGTCCCATCCTCCGGTATACTTGTCCACCGTCCAATTCGTCAGTTCGGTAGCTCCGTCCTGACTCTGTGGAAGCTTTTCATACAGGCCACCCAAGGCCTTCACTTGTGCTTGTGTATTTTTCATGTGTGTGTCAAAGGCGTGTACAAGGGCAGAGGAGCAACACGACCATCAAGCATGCCGCGTTTAACAAATCTCCGAGGAATTTGCGTAAGGAATCTTTGTTCAAGCTTTATCATCTCTTGAGCCGTCTTTCGCTCATAAAGGTTGGCCTGAGGCATGTTATCCAGTTTTACGAACAGTTCCCTCAAGGCCATGTACACCAGTATCTGATGTGATGATGAAGGAAACTCAGGCGTATCGTTGTCATTGACCAATGGATCAGGCCTGTAGATGTACCTGACCGTTATGTCATAATCCTTATCTTGACGTGGATATAGTCTTATCCTTTGAGTCGTGCCGTCATTTGCGGTATAGGGAGTTGTTCCAAACTCAAAAGAGCTATCGAATGCCGGTGTATCAAATATTACAACCCCTGAAGAAGGTGGTATTAATTTAATTCCAACCGCCGCAGGAATCGATCTTTCTCCTTTCCAACCCGCTTCACTGTTTCGTATATAAAGCTTTCTATAGTATCCGCTTTTATTTGGAAGAACATCAAATGTAACGGTAAACTGTGCTTTTGTTGAAACAAACGAAGTGGCGGCAGATAACGCCGATTCCCTTCCGGCATAGACATACGACATTGATATATCAACATTTTTTGTTGTTGATGCAGCACCCCAATCTGCTATTGCACCGACCGATATGGGTGAAGATACATGGTATTCATCCGCCGGTATCCAGTAGTGTGGAAGGTTTACTTCATCGAGCGGTAGGTTGTAATACTCGTCTTCGTATCGGGCGAGTGCCGTAAACATACCGGGTTCTTGCGGCGTCAGGGTCATCGATCGCTTTGCCACATTCATTATTGAAATGCAATCTTGGGGCAGGTCCAAATATCGAAACTTTATTTTCGCTGAATATGTTGTGTTTGCAGTTAGTGATGGGACCTCTGTTAGAAACAAAGTTGTTGTTGATGAAACCCATGCAATGGTGTATTCAACGCCTTCGATCTCTATTATCTGACCTTCCCAATGTGTAGGAGCAGGAGTAACAGCAGTAAATGATAGCTCCTCCGTCGTGGTGGGGTTTGTTGTAGTTATCGATAAAGCTACATCCGCATAGGCTTTCACCTTTTCTTCCTTCTGTGCGAAGGTAAACGGTTTCGTGCTGAATAGCTGAAAGTATGCGTCATTCAACAGGTTTGTAATCTGGTTCTTATACGTCTCCACCGCCGGATCGTAATCGACGATATTGGCCACCATGTCTCTCAAATCTGTCAAACGCATATAACACCTTATAAAAAGATCCCCCCAACCTATTGCACGATAGGAAGGGGGGACGGGCTGAAGATGCCCTTTGGCGGGACGAACCCCCCGTGACGAACTCATTATTATGTATTTCGTAAAACAAGAACCTTTTTCAAAGCCGCGCCAGCACCGCTGAGAGCAGTTTCAAGCGCAATAGCCGAAGGTAATTCGGTTGCTTGAACCTTGTTCATAAAAACACCATCAACATTACCAGCAGTAAGAATATCTCCTACAGCAATAGCTGAGTTTCCTGCGTGATCCTTGCCTTCAACTTGTGCCGAAACGACCCCACCAATTACCACCCGAATAGGTGCATCAGTGTCCAAAGAGCCATCACTAGAAGCAGCAGCTAAGACAACACCAATAGCGTTTCTTTTAGCAGCGGCCTTACTTGCTTTTTTAACATAAAGTGTTTTTTTACCATCATCTGCATTGGCATAATCGAAGGTAACAACATCGCCAATAGCAAGAGGTTCAGCAGCAAGATATGTTTCAATTTGCCGACGATTAGAAGGGGTAATTCCTCTTGACGTTCCGTCTTCATAAACAGAATCCAAGGATTGTAAATAAGTTGCACTAGCCATGATTAAGCCTCCGCGCCGATTAAGACACCGTGTCCCGACAGATTGCTGATGCAAAGCTGGGAACGGGTCATGATGTTAGAAGACATGGCAGCGTATCCGGAAATACGTTCCATCTTGCCCATTTCAAAGAATGCATCCCTATCGAAGTAGACAGAGAACAACTTTGAATTGAGGAAATACATTGAAATGTTATCGTTAGCACCACCACCATGCCAGCGGAATCCGAGGTTTGGTTCGATGTACATCATGGCTCCATTATAAAGGATACCAAGCCTACCGGCGGTTCCCTTCATTTGTTCCATGCTGCTGTATCGTTCCAATTGTGCCAAGCTATTTCGATACTGTTCGTATGAATTTGGTGATGCAAGAATGATATCGATATCGCCTTCTGGGGCATAAGTAGAAGTTTGAATCATAAGTTGACTCATTGCCAGCAAACCCGCACTTGTTCCAAATGTACCACCAACATCAGCTACTTGGTTCTGCCATGAAGTGGTAAATGCTGCTTTATTAATTCCACCAACGATATTATCTTGATTTCCAAAAGTTTCTCTTTCAAGAAAACCATTTACATCTTTAGGTTGATTAGGAAATCCGCCATGTAATGCAGTTCCTTCACCATTCAGAGTATTAAGCTCAGTAAGAATAGTTGAAGTTCCGGAAACGGTTTGCTTTTCCCATTCACGCTTGAGCATGCCCATGACGGACTTGAGTCGCGCTTCAGCGATACGGATGACTGCACGGTCGCCTTTGTTCGACAGTTGTTCCTTTTCGGTAACAACGACAGGAGCAACGAAGTCACACCAATCGAAAGAAGCGGTACGCAGTGGATCCTTGACAGCAAGGTTTACGCTTTCGTAACCAGTTGCAAGTTGAGTAATAGAAGAATGTTCGGTAAGAATGACAGGATGATCAACTTTAGAACCACCATTCACCTTCTCGACATTGCCAGCTTTCTGAACGGCATCGAGCAAAGGTACGGTCCTAAACGTATTGTCCACTTCCCTGTCGCGCAAGATACGTAAGGTACTCGCGAGAATGTCAAATGACAAAGCCATGATAAGCTCCAGTTTAAGTGTTAGTTTCGGGCGTATCCATTACGGGGCCTGACCTTCGCGTGTCCTACTGGGGCTACGGTCTATCTTAGTATTACTTTATTTTTGCTGTGATAGCAAGTAATCATATATATCGGCTGCCTTCATTCCCTTGGTCTCGGGTGGTGCCGTCATGCCTGCCTTCTTTCCGTTACCAATCCTGAGCCCTGCGGCCTTTGCTGCACGCCTTTGATTCTCCTGCTTCCTCTGGTCTTGAAGGTTGCGCTCTCTGGACTTCTTTCCTTTTACGATCCAGTAGGCTTGTTCAAGCTTTAGGTTTGAATCATTGATAAGAAGTTCCCTTACATCTTTTTTAAATCCTTCATCGGACTTTAATTCCGGATGGTCTTCCACGAATCTTTGAAGATTGGCTTGAGCTTGTTTCTTCTGTTGCTCCGCATGCATCGGCTCGAGAACTGATTTCAGTCTACTGGCTACTGCCTTTTCCACGTATTTCTTGAACGAATCAGGATCGAAAGGATCGAACTCTTCGCCAGACTCTTCTGCAATCTTTGAAAGATTCTTATATGCATCTGATTCATAAAGGGTTTTTTGAAGAGCGTGCGCCTTCTCCAGTTCCGACTGCGCTTCCTTGCGTTGTTTAGCCAAGTCCTGAGTCTTTTTAGTATAGTCCTTGCGCAACGATTGCATCGCCCTCTGGACTTCGGGATCCTGTCGCTTATAGATATCATTCCATGACTCCCCTTCTCTCAGGGATTCCTTTTCGGCTTCCTCGCCTTTTTCGGCGGCTTGCTTCTCTCTTATCAAGGCTTCGATCTTATCTTCATAAGGATCTCTACTTGGTGGAGCATCCCCCTCCGGCTCAGTCCTTGCCGTATCCAATCTCTCTGTAGTCTCCGCTTCACTGGAGGGGGTGCTCTCTGTCGTGCTTTCCGCAGCTTCCGTCACTGGGGTATTCGTTTCGCTCATTTATTTCTCCTTAGTTTTAAAATTCAGTGTACCAAACTTTTCCATCTGATCCTATAAATCCTTTTTCAAGTGCATGCTTGTATCCGTAATCACCCGGTTTTAATTCCCAAAAAGTAGTTTGTGAACCAGTAATCATGTCTTGTTTGTGCATTCGTTCTATTGTTTGAGCCATGTCAAGGTCAGCGGCATTTGATTCTATTGCCGATTGATAAATCTTTGCCCTGACTTGTGGCTGCGGTCCTTTGCCATAATCATACAGCATTCCTTCCATGCCATCAGCGGAGTGACGCATGACTTTTTCAAAAGTTACTGGGTTTGATGGTATATGTGCCTCTTCTGGAGGATTTCTGAATTTTGTTGGAATTGATTTTTTAGCATCGATTACTGTTGGAGGAGGCTCGGCTTCTTTTCCGGCTGATTCATAAAGTGATGTTATCAGAGACTTGGCACCTTTTACACCCTTCGCACCACCGACCATCGATAAGAATGGATATGATCCTTCAAGTGCTGGGCCTGCTTCTTTTTGTTTTTTTTGTTGTTGGTCTTTCCATACATAATCTCCACTTTTAGAAGATTGTGAATCTTGTCTTGGGAAAGCTTTTTCAACTTCAAACCTTGGATCCAATCCGGCTTCCACTCTATCGACTGGACTCCATTGGTCGCTGCGCTTTCCCTTTGACATGTAGTCAGGATCGTATTTGTCACCCAAGATCATTCTCATCATCAACTCGAGTTCTTCTTTAGTTGGTTCAGCCATTACATCCTCTGCATGAACAGTTCTTCGTCTTCCACTCCTTCCGGAGTCACGACCTCAGTCTCTTCGATGACCTCTTCCGGCATTTGCTGGTCGAGGCTTTGCCCGATAAAGTCTATGAACGCCTGTTCTTCCGCAAGTTCCGCAATCATACCGGCGAGCATGGCGACATCCCTGTCCTGTTCGATGTTCTCGAGAGTGATTGCCTGATCGAGTCCGGCCTGACTCGCGATATCGGCGATACCGAGGATGACGTCCACGAATTCGGGAGGAAAGTCCGTTATGTCTTGTTCGAACATGGGGTATAGCGGCATTCCTATCTTGGGAAGTATCTTGTTCACTTCACTTACAAGGCGATTCAACACGTCCTTTCCAAATTGTCCGGATGGTGCTGCTTCCATGAGCATTTCATTGCCAAGCGCAGCGGCATCGGCGTCGATTGCTTCCGCACCTGCGAGGATATCTTGAGGGATTGACATGTCTTCTCCTATATGTCGTTGCATGGGAAGGCGGCAGCGGCGGCTTTTGCGCTATCTCCGGTCTTCTTCAGTGTTTCTGTAAATGTAGCTACTTCTTTGTTGTGCTGCTTCTGTTCAGAGTAAACGGAATGGGAGTATTCCTGATGTTCCTGATCGGATACAGGTACAAGGTTTTTTTCCTTCATGATCTTGTCCCGATGCACGTAGTTATCGACATGCATCCCAAGACCACGGTCATAATATCCCATGGAATCGCCCCATCTTCCGGGGGTCTTGGCCCATAGCGTCACGCATTGGGACATTACCGATCCACAACTGTCACAAATGACATCATCTTCTTCATGGAAGGACCTGCATATCTCTTCCTGTCGTTCGCATTTCTTGCATTTGAAGTCGTATACCGGCATTATTTATGGCTCTTCTATCAATGTGTATGTGAAATTAGAATACCCTATGGCTTCTTGTTTTTCACATAAATGGATTAAATCAAGGTAGTCATAGATCGATGAAAAGACCTGACACCCGGCACTCCATTTGTTTACAATAGTACTGGATCCCCTTGGGTTTGATCTGTGGATATTGATTCCAAACAGCCCTTCTTGAACGGTGTTCGGATCCATGTCGAGCATTTCATTTTTCGACGCATCACGGAAAACCTTGACCGGCTTTCGTTGTACGAGAGCCTTGTATGATCCCCTATGAAGTCCTAATTTCCATGCCCCCCTGTATTGTCCAGGGCATAATATGGCCGTTCCTTCCAATCTGGATGGATTGAATAGATGATAAAGGCCCGGATCCGTGGTTACCTTCCATCGTTCTTCCTGCCAAAGGCCGTTCTTCTTGTAGCAGACGACCATGGTATCGTCGAACTTGTCCGGAGTTCCGTTCTTTTTCCTGACACCGATGATGTTCAGGTTCCAATCCCCTTCTTCAAAGACCGCGTAGTCCATTGAAGCGATATAATCGAGTATTTTGGGCCTTGGATTTATCATTGCGGTAGGAATTGCTGGATGTCTTCAGGGCTTGGTTGCTGTCCGGGAGCGAGTCCGGTGGACTGTTGCATCGCGGATTCGGCCTGAGTCGTTGCTGGAGGCTGTGGCGATTGAGGTGCGGACTCGAGATGCTCGAGGAAAGAATGCGGCAGGTCCATGTATCGGACCAGCTCCTTTAAAAGGATGTCCGGCGGCACACCCATGCTGGTCAGCATTGGAAGGGCGGCCATGAACTCCTGTTTCTTTATCGCTTCGGACACTGGAGTAGCTCCGGAATCTTGTGCATAGAAGGTGAAATCTCCATTCAGATCATCGAGCTTGACGATTGTCGGATCTCCATTGATGACGATGACATCCCCTTCGTCCTTGAGGTAGATCTTCATCATCGAGAGGAAAATCTTGGCTATCCGTTCTACGGTCGAATCCCTTTCCCTTGCCAATCTACCCACTTCAGAGGAGGAATATGCCGCAAGCGCAGTGATTTCCGTGGCAGTCGCACGGGTTGATTCGCCCCTTGTAAATGGAGCCATGATCGAACCACGTTCGAAATCGTTCTGTACTTGCAGGACATATTGTTGAAGTTCGCTTGGAACTGGAGTATGCGGTACGGCTATGATGGATCCGGATAGATCCTGTCCCGGCGACAATTCAACTTCGATGAACTCTCCATCGACCCCTTGTGTCAGCTTCGCCATTGATTCGGAGTCGAAGACACCCGATTCTACAACCCATTGGCGTGCCGATCTTCTGACCATGCTGGCCTGATAAGACCTTATGATATTGTGTTCCTGTACTTGGTCATATACGCGTCTCAGCGAGGAGTATCCCCGTAGCGGGATATCCGGTTGCCGAGAGTAATAGAGAGGTACAATGGGAGCAATAGGGTAGCCAGCACTATCCTTGAACGGTATCTGGTTGTACCTTTTTTCCTTGATATTGTTTTCATTCCCTTCCGGCAGAACGATACCGTCATATACGAACTTTTCGCCATTCTTATAGTCAGGGCTCCAGATGACAAGCTTGTCCTTTTCAATGTCGTAGAACTCGACGATTTCGACATACTGGAACTCCGGTTCTGAATTGCCGCTGTCGTCATTGTATCCGGAATCCCTCATTTCAGCGGCCCTATCCAAGAATCTAATCAATGGATGCGCTTCAAACTTCTTGTTTCCATACTTGGATCTGGCTTCCGACAGGGTTATGTGGTACCTGTGGGCCACGAATTTCTGTGCACCCCATGAATGCGCATCGGTATCGACGATTACATCCCACGGAGCGACCGCTGAAACGGTGACGCGCTTGAAAGGATCCGGATGATCGTTCGGAACAAGCTTTAAAAACGAGCAAGGGTATATCAATCCGAGTCTCGTGCTGTCTTCGATCTGCTGTCTTATGCCGGACAGGTAGTTGTTGATCAGGGTCTGAACCTTTTCCGGGTCCCCATTGCCCCTTATGTCCCCTTTGACGACCACTGCGGGGGATCTTGCAAACAAGGAAGCGACATATCCTTCGATGAACTCGTATGCTCTCGAGGTTTCAATCAGTATCTGGTCCGGCGTATGCGCCTTGTTCCAATACCTGCACAAGTATGCCGCTCTTAATCTTCTAAGTTCAGGACGTCGTTCATCCCAATACTTCTTATGGCTTTGATAATGAGCAAGTACAAGCTTGGGAGTCATTGGTTAACCTTCCACGGGACCGGCATGTCCCTGATCTTTTGGGCTCTTACATTTGAGATTAGCATATCCATGTGTTTACGTCTCGCATTAGTCAATAGTCTCTTTGGAATATCACGCATGCACCGATATGCCAACGCCATCGACATGGCCATGTCATCATGCATTCCCTTAGGTGCTTCCGGCGTAACCCGCAACACGATCAACGCCCTCAACTCTGCAAGTACCTGCATATCCAAGGCCTTTATCATGCCTGCATTGATGTACTCTCTCAACGTTTCGTAAGCGTCTAACTTGCTTTTCACCGATGTCACCCAATCGGCTCCGTTATGGTTCAACCACAAGTTCCTGAATCCCAGATGCCTCAACTTGTACAGGACCACATGCCCATGGTTGTTGCTCTCGCACAAGACCTTCGCATTGTTATATTTTTGTGCCACTTTTAATACCACGTCCGCAAAATCGGTCGGGCTTATCTGGTTGTTCCGGTAGTGGTAGACCGGCTGATGCGTCGATAGGCTGACGACAGTAATGGCTGAATAATCAGAACCCACGCCAGCAGCGACATCAACACCGACAGAATAACAATCCTGTTCCATCGGCTTCTCATACTCCCTTTCAGAGTCCGTAAACGACAACGCTTCGATATCCAATAGCTTTTCAGGGTCGAAGTAAGTCGAACTGGCAAAGAAGAAAGCATCGTCCATGCAGGCCGGATATTCCCTTCTGAACTTCTCTTTCCCCAACGTCGCAATCTGCTGCCTTCTCCAATACACCTGTTCATTGTCCAACCCATACCTTTCCATCAATAGCTTTTCTTCGCCCGTAGCCTTGAATCTACGGGGCGCAGGCATACGATACCTCTCATGCTCCCACCACCAGAACGTGACAAGATGCCAGCCATTCTCAGGCGCACCCTGAACCAAACGATGAAACGCATCTCCAGCCTTGTTCGAAGTACTTTCAATCAGTATCTGACCATCTCCAACAGTAGCCGTCACCTGTGCCAGCAACTCCTCAGGATCATCATAAAATGCAAACTCAGACAAGTGGGCCGCCGTCAAGGTAAAACTACGCGTCCCACCTTTCGACCCAGCAGTATAGGAACACAAGGTAGCTCCAGTGTCCTCAAACTCCAACGTCGTCGAATTGTCTATCTTCAAATCCCGATGCAACAACTTCGGAAGACTGTTCAATAGATTGTTGTCCATCTTGCGAAGATGCTTCGCACTACGGTCATGAAAGCTAATGACACCGAACATCAACGGATCTTTCGTCCGATATACTTGCCATAACGCATAAGCCCTCAACATCGTGCTCACACCAATCTGACGAGGCTTCAACACGATTACACGCTTGTGATTCCTTACCTGTTCAAGCAGTCTCAACTGCTCCAGATTAGGCTCAAAACGCACTCGCTTGCTGCTCGCCTTATCCGATATCCACAACAGCTTGATGAACTTCTCTGCGTCTCCAAA